>Ga0116180_1000698_pt1 | contig 30482 bp, 29 predicted proteins | sample AD_UKC073_MetaG_FD_89804 | JGI IMG/M metagenome (GOLD analysis project Ga0116180, IMG submission 89804) | Active sludge microbial communities of municipal wastewater-treating anaerobic digesters from USA - AD_UKC073_MetaG | ecosystem: Engineered > Bioreactor > Anaerobic > Digestate | place: USA... | reverse complement strand
TAGATATGTTCCCGTGAACAGCGATTTTTCAAAAATGTCCGAAAAACTCATTGACATGTTCCCGTAAACGTAAGGTTCAAAAAATTAGCCCAAGACATCAATCCAAGCGGCTCGTTCCACGTCGACAAGCACAGGTCAGGCGACTGGTATCTCTCGCCCCCCGATCACGTCATGGGCATCTCGCCTATCTCGGTGAAGCTGCGTTTTGATAGCTCGAACCGGCCCATTGGCTTCCGCGTGACAAATTATGTGGATTGGATGCCGGTCGAGGAATGCGATCTCTCGGCGCAGAGCTTGCAGCAGGCCATCAGGCGGCTGTTTCCGCGCTTCGGGAGAGTTTAAATTGAGCGGGTTTCGCCGCGGTGTGATGAGCGCGCCAGCTTTGCTCGCAAGCGGCGCAGCAGCGAACCCGTCACCACATAAAGACCGGGGCTTTGTGCGAGTGGCAAAGCCCCGGTCGTGTTTCAAGGTGCCCCCGGATGTCAGTCGTAGGCCGGGCTTGGCTCCATCTCGGTTACCTCTGTATGCTCGTCAGATAATACATTGACCAGCACCGCGCCGATCACGCCGGCCAGCAGCGAGGCCAAGAAGATCCCTGCCTTCGCCCCGGCAAGCTCCAGCCCGGTGAACTCGGTTGAGGCGATGAACAGGGACATCGTGAACCCGATACCGCCCAGCCAGCTCACCGCATAAAGCTGCTTCCAGCTCACGCCGTCCGGCAGGTCGCCCAGCCCCAGCTTCACGGCGATCCACGACAGGAGCGTGATGCCGGTCGATTTGCCCAGCACAAGCCCCAGTATGATGCCAATGCTAATCGGGTGAGTCACCGTCCCAAGCAGATCACCGCGCAGGTCTACCCCCGCATTGGCGAGGGCAAAGATGGGGATGATGGCGTACGTCGTCCACGGGTGCAGCGAGCGCTCCAAACGCTGGAGCGGGCTTTCAAGCTGGCTGGAGATCCTGTTCACGGTTTGCAGCGCCGCCTGCCGGACCCCGCCGTGCGCGCCCAACTCGATCCGCTGGTAGGGCTCGTCAAACTCACGCAGGATCATGTTCAACTGCGCGACGAATGCGCTCGCGTTCACCGTCCGGCGCGCGGGAATGGTCATCGCCGCGAGTACACCCGCGATGGTCGGATGGACGCCCGAGATCAGGAATGAATACCACAGGCCCAGACCAAGCAGGGCATAGGGGATCGGTTTGTAGACGCGCCAGACACTCAGGACGACCATGACGGCGAAGATCGCCAGGCCCACGAGTAGAGGCATCAACTGGATCCCGTCGGAGTAGAACAACGCAATCACCAGAACCGCGCCCAGGTCGTCGGCAATCGCCAGCGCGGTAAAGAATATCTTGATCGACAGCGGGACGCGGCTGCCGAGCAGCGCCATCACACCCAGCATAAAGGCGATGTCCGTCGCCATCGGCACGCCCCACCCCGACGCACCGGGACCACCGGCGTTGATCAGCGTGTACAGTAGCGCCGGTACGAGCATACCGCCCACGCCCGCCATAAGCGGTAAGATGGCTTTGCGTGGCTTCGATAATTCGCCCACCAGCACCTCACGTTTGATCTCCAGCCCGACGACGAAGAAGAAGATCGCCATCAGGCCGTCGTTGACCCAGTGTACCAGGTCGTGTTCGAGGTGGAAGTTGCCGATGCTAATGGCGAGCTTTGTGGCCCACAGGTTGAAGTACAGGTCGCTCCAGGGGGAGTTTGCCCAGATCAGCGCAATGAGCGCGGCGATCATCAGCACAATGCCGCCGCTCGTCTCAAGCTGCATAAAGTCCGAGAAGATGCGCCGCACCCGCGCACCAAGCGGGTTCTCAATCGCCGCCTGCAGCGAGTCGACATCCCACGGGCCCCGGTAGCGCTTGCCGTTGATGAAGAAGGATGGCGTGCCGGTCACACCGCTCTTCAGGCCGCTCTCAAAATCCTCGCGCACCCGCTCGGTGTAGACGCCCTCGTCAAGCTCGCGCTCAAAGCGCTCGACATCCAGCCCGATCTCTCTGGCATATTGCACGAGGTTCGCGCGGCTGAGCTTGAGCGGCCCCGCCTGAAAGAGCCGGTCGTGCATCTCCCAGAACTTACCCTGAGCGCCCGCCGCCTCCGCCGCTTCTGCGGCTAACTGGGCATGGGGATGACGGTCAGTGAGTGGGAAGTGGCGAAATACGTAGCGGTAATGCTCGCCCAGCCGCTCTTCCAGTTCTGAAAGAATACCCTTTACCGCGCCGCAATGGGGGCATTGAAAATCACCGTACTCTACCAGTATGACAGGGGCGTCCTCCGGGCCCCGTATATGATCCCGCGCAAGATCAACAGGCGGTATCAGGCTTGGTGCAGTTGAATTAGCCGCCATACACTTTCCTCATTTAAGCTAGACGCCGCCACCAGGCGACAAATGGACATTCCGAATGGTAATCGGGTGGCAGGTGCTGTTTGGTTAGGAGCATGCCTGGGAAGTTTACGAAGATTTTAGCAGAAACATGCAGCCAAAACACCGTTGAACAAACGGTTTTATATAGAATTCTAATGTTAGCGCTCCGCCGGAATTAAAAACCGGCCCCGACTGCGAGGTTCACCCGCAGCGAGGCCGGTCTGACAGCAAGGCCATCGCCCCGCCTACCCGCTCTCCTCCGCCGCCCACGACAGCGCGTTCGCCGCAAAATCCATCCAGGCGTTCGAGTGCTTGTAGCGCACCAGCACCCACTCGCTCTCCGGCGCATCGTGCAGAGCCGGGTCCACGTCGAAGAGCTTTGACGAGTCAAGCCGCCAGGCGCGGTGATGGACCTCGTCGCGCAGGCGGAAGGCCATGTCCTGGTCCACCAGTGCCAGGAAGGCGACGTTACCCGCCGTTGCCAGCCCACGCCGCCCGCCGACGGTCGTCTCCCGTATCGTGGGGTCGGCCCCGGCCAGCTTCTCCTTGATCGCCTCGAACAGCGCCTCCGGCGGCAGGTCTGCTGCGCCCGGCGATCCCGGCTGCGCAACGACATCCTGCCCGAGCTCGCCCTCCTGCTCGGAGATCGGCTCGTCGGCGTCCGTCTGCTTCGGTGGCTTGCGGGCGTCGGTTGCCATGATGTCGTCAGGGTCCATATTCCCCGATGAGTGGATGGTCATTCCAGTTCCTCCTCCGTTACATCCTGTGCTATCTGGACTTTACTCCCCTTCTCCTGCGATTGTGGCAGGCCGCCCGGCGTGATGTCAGGCGCTACACCGGCTGGCGGAAGCGCCGGTAGCCGAACAGCAGCACCAGCGCAAACGCGAGCACGGCCAGCACCGCCAGCGCGATCCACTCGAACTGGCCCGGCAGGTCGCCGCCCAGCATGATGTCCTGAAAGCCGACCATCGCGTGTGTCATCGGCGCGATGAAACCCACGTAGCGCACCGGGACGGTGAAGTTATCCAGCGGCAGGATGAAGCCGCTGAAGAAGATCGACAGCAGCAGCATCAGCATCGCAAGCTGCACCGCCTGCGTATCCGAGTTGGAGATCGTCGAGATCACAAACCCGACGCCGATCGACGCGACCAGGAACAGCGCCGTAAGCCCGGCGAACACCCAGGGGTTGCCCAGGAAGGGCACTTGCAGCGGCACGACCATCAGCCCCACGAGCGCCGCCGTGATCAGCCCGACGTACAGCAGGTACGCCAGGTACTTGCCGAGGATGACCTGCAGCATCGACACCGGGGCCACGCTGAAGAACTCGAACGCGCCCCGGTAGCGCTCGCGCACGAGCGACAGCGCGCCGAGCGTCACCGCGATATGCTGCAGGATCAGCACCGCCACCCCCGGCGCAAAGAACTGCATCAGGTCAAGCGCCTCGCCCTGGAGGTTCTCGTTTTGCTGCTCCAGCGGGGCAACGAACACGTTGGCGGGCATCGCGCTCACTTGCGTGATGTCCTTGTCAAGCTCGTCGATGCGCTGTCGCAGCTCCGCGATCTGTTGCTCGCGCCCCTCGACCTCGCCCTCGCCAATCGCCTGCTCCAGGTCTGCCAGGTCTTCGCTCAACTGCATCAGATCCTGGCTCATCCCCGGCTCAAGCTCGTCGTCGGTCATGGCGACGGCAGCCAGTGCGGGGCTTGCCGCGAGGATCGCCAGCGTGCGGCTCATCTCGCCGATGTCCCGCCCGACATCCTCGTCCTCCTCGCCCGCAAGCGGGTTCTGCTCCAGCGCATCGAGCGCCGCCCGCGCTTCGTCAAGCTGCTGGCTGACGCTATCCGCGTTCTGCTGAAGCTGCTGCACCGACTCCACAGCGAACACCTGGTTGATCGCGTCGATCTGCGTATAGGCGGAGTACTGGAGGTACTGCTCCTGCTGCGGGTTGATCTCGTTGTAGATGAAGGTGAACGGCGCGCGCTGGCCGGAGCTTAACAGTTTCTGGTAATTCCCCGGCAGCACCTCGACGACGTCAAGCTGCTCGTTCTCCAGAAGCTGCATCGCCGTGTCGAGGTCTGACCCGGCATACACCAGATCGAAGTTCAGTTCCAGCACCTCGCGCACGCGCTGCACACGCGCATCGTCGGATAGTTCGTCCGGCACGACCAGCCCGACGCGCAATGGCGGGGGCGTGCCGCGATAGCCGAGGCCGAACAGCAGCAGGATCAGGAAAGGCCCGACGAGCAAGCTAAGCAGCAGCCGGGGCTGCCGCCGGATTTCGTTCAGTTCCTTCCCGAAGAAGGCCAGCAAACGGATGATCAGTTTCATCAGGTCATTACCTCGGCAAGGTCGCGCTCATCTTCCTGCTGCATCAGGATGCGGAAGATATCGTCAAAGGGCGGCTCGTACTTCTCCGCCTGCTGGATATCGATGTCGGAGCCCCGCGCAAACAGGCTGATGATGTCCGGCAGCATCTCGCCGGAGTTCTCTACATACACGTGAATGCGCCCCGGCTGGCTCCCGATGCGATGCGTGCGCAGCACACCCGGCTCCCGCTCCAGCAGCCGGACCGTCTCCAGCGTGCGCTCCGGCGCGACGGTCAGCGCGATAACCTCGCCGCCAAGCGCACGGCGACGCAGCCCCTCCGGCGTGTCGACCGTCATCAGCCGGCCCGCGCGCATCACCGCGACGAGGTCGCAGTAGGCCGCCTCGTTGACGTATTGCGTGGTGATGAATAACGTGTTGCCCTGCGCCCGGTACTCCTGCAGATAATCCCACACGCGGCTGCGCAGCTCCGGGTCGATACCGGCTGTCGGCTCGTCGGCGAACAGCAGCCGGGGCCTGTTGAGTAGCGCCGCTGCAAGCTGCAAGCGCCGTTGCATCCCGCCGGAGAGCTTCGATGCGAGGCGCTTTTCCGCCGGCTTCAACTCGACCAGTTCCAGCATTTCATCGATTCGCTTGCCGCGCTGGAACCAGCTAATGCCGTACAGCGACGCGACAAAGTTGAGGTTCTCGCGGACGGTCAGCTCCGGGTACAGGATGAACTGCTGCGGCATATAACCGACCCGCTCGCGCGTCCGGTTGTGGAAGCGCGCCGGTTCCTCGCCCAGCACCTGGATCTCGCCTTCGTCGGGATGGTACACGCCGAGCATCAGGCGGACGGTCGTCGTCTTGCCGCTGCCGCTCGGACCAACCAGCCCAAAGACCGCCCCATCCGGCACGTACAGCGACAGGTCGAACACGCCCACCCCCGGCTGGAACTCCAGCCTCACGTCGTGCATATCGACGATACGCTCCGACGAGGCGGAATGTGTGGGCGTCTCCCTTATAGTGTCTTCAGCAATGGTCATCTATCTCTCTCTGCTCCGGCCCGGGTCGCAGCCCGGCCCCCCTGGCACACCGCACGTCGCGCTGACGGCGGTCGGCCCGGTCGATCGTGTCGTAGAATGTCTGATAATTGGAAGTCCTCACTCACCACTCAGCAGGAAGGTTTCAACGCGCCCCGGGCTGCAGAGTGCATCTCCTCTCGTCCGCCAGACAAGCGGCGAAAGTCACGCCGTCAGCCATACCGACATCTTCTCCACCATGTCCTGCACATCCAGCGGCAGCAGGTGGTCATCAATATCCCACCGCCGCATCATCTCGGCATCAGGTGTCTCAGCGCTGATGACGATCAAAGGCACCATGGCAAGCATTTCCACCTCTCGCAGCAGGCGCATCTCGCCATCCGAAACGCGTCCCGCCTTTGACAGTACAACCAGCTTCGGCTTAACGTTCTCCACCAGCCGCCGTGCTTCCTCCACATTCGCGACGCCAACGGCGAGGTAGCCTCGGATGACCAGGTTGGCAACGACGAGCCGCCGGAAGCTCAGCTCTTTTGAAATGACGAGCACGTACATGTGCGGCATCCCAAATGATTCATGAGAGGTGTTTTCTGGAAACGTGAAGTGCCCGATGTCTGACATGCTTTTACGTTAGCAAAGGCATCCTAAAAAAGTCCCAAATCGCTCTAAATATTTCCTAAATCAAAACAGGGAATGTGAAGCGGCTGGCGGCAAAACAAAAGAGCCCGCTGTTGCGGGCTCCGGGCTGGCAGGTGCGGGCGGTAACTATGCGCTCTCAGGCAGTGCCGAGTGCAGCAGGTAGCCGACGCCGGGCACCGTCTCCAGCAGGTTCTCGTACTCCTTGCCGATCTTCTTGCGTATCCGGCCAAAGTAGATGTACAGATAATGGCTCGCATCCCGGTACTCAGGGCCCCACACCTTCGCGAGCAGTTCGCTGTGGCTGACCACCGTGTCGAGGTTCTGCGCCAGCACGGCCAGCAGCGCGAACTCTGTCCGCGTCAACTGCAGGTCCACGCCGCCGACGAATACACGCCGCGCCTCCAGGTCGATGACCAGCCCGCCGAGTTCAACCTTGCCCAGCCGCTTCGGGGACTCCGCCGCTTCGGAGCGCCGCATCACCGCGCGCACCCGTGCGAGCAGTTCGTCGTAACCAAACGGCTTCGTGACATAATCATCCGCCCCGGCGTCGAGCGCGCGGACCTTCAAGTCCTCCTCGTCGTAGGCGCTGAGCACGACAATGGGGATATCCGCCTGGGCACGCACCCAGATGCACACATCGATGCCGCTGATGCCGGGCATCACCAGGTCGAGCAACACCAGGTCCGGCGGGTTGCTCTTGATAATCTCGATCGCCTCCGCACCGTCTGCCGCCTCGCGCACGGTATAGCCGCGCTTCTCAAGGTTCACTCGCGCCAGCTTGCGGATCTTCTCGTCGTCGTCAACGATTAATACATCGGTCATATCCCTGACTCTTCCTCACCCGTTTTCTATGGTTGGCCATTTGGAAGAGCGCCGTTTGGTGCGCCCCCTTCTCCTCCCAACGCCGCCGCGATGGCTGTGCAACCATCCGCGCAGCCCGTCCGCTGGCAGGTCTATCTTTCTTTATACCATACTCAGCGCCCTAATTCATAGCTGGCGGCAAAATCCGCCTCCGTGTTGCTGAGGAATTTGATCCACAGATGCCACAGATGGCACAGATGAAAACAGGTTGATCCACGAATGTCACGAATAACACGAATGGAAAAATCATTGTGACATTCGTCATTCGTGGACTCATTTACTTTTATCTGCGTCATCTGTGGACTCATTTACCCCAGCCGGAGGCCGGGCGTAGGCGATATTTAGGATTTTTTTAGACGTCGTTTGGAACTTTTTTAGTCCAAAGGTGCTAAATTATGTGCGTAAAGAGATGGGATTGGTAGAACTCGACTGGTAGCCAGGTAGTCCTTTACTGGTAGATCGCTTTCTGGTGGTAGCAGGCTGACAGTCGGGTAAGGTTGGCCAGGGGATTTACAGGTCTTTTAAGTGCGGGGGGAACTCTGGCAGAACCGGGGATAGGTATCGTAACACAGCGAGCTGGTGTGTTTGGCAACGTGAGGGGGAAGCTGTTTACTGGTAGCCAAACTTAGCAGACTTGCGGGAAAGCCGCCCAGTGAGGGCGGCTTTTTCGTTTGTGGAGCGAGCCCGACACACGAAAAAACCTGCCGCTTGGCGGCAGGCTCCGATGCCTAACGTTGTTGCCAGTGTCGTGCAGCCCTAAGTCGTTGGGCGGTTGACAAGGCCCCAGATCAGGCTGATCACAAACAGAACCACAAAGATCCAGAACAGGATCATCGCGATGTCGGCGAAGGCCGAGGCTACGACGCCAAACCCGAACAGCGCCAGAATCAACGCGATGATGAACAACACGATCGCGGCAACGCAGCATGGTACTTCCTCCCACGGCTACTCGAAGAGACCAATAAAGAAACGTTACGTCCGGCGACAGCCTCTTGCGCCGGAGGTGGATAAAAAGGAGAGGGCCCCTCGCATCCACCTTTGTCCTACTACCATGCTAGCACTACCGCCCTAAAAAAGTCTTAAACGGGATATAAATAATTCCTATATTTTGGGGAGCGCCCTGCCGCCGCGTCAATCCGCCGCTGGCGCGTCGCGCGGATCGGCAGCGGCAGGCTGAGCGGCGGGAGCCCCGCGCCGCACCTGCACCACCAGCATGCCGATCGCCGCGAGGGCCAGCCCGGCGATCCCCTGCACCGTCAGCCGCTCGCCGAGGAAAACCCAGGCCAGGATCGCGATCTGGATCAGCATGGTGTTGTTGATGATGCTCGACTCCGTCGCCGAGAGCGTGCGCAGTGTGTGGTTCCACAGCGTGAAGGCAAAGGCACTGTTGACGACCGCCAGCCACGCGATGATCAGCCAGTGGGTGAGGTTCAGCGCGGGCATCCCCTGCACCGCGACGCCGGTCGCCAGCAGCGCGATAGCCCCGATGCCCATCGTGACGACCGTCACCGTCATCGCGTCGAGGTCGCCGCTGCGGTTGACGCTCCGCCCCAGTACTGACGAGATCGAATTGGCGAGCACCGTCAGCAGGCCAACCAGCAGGCCGACCACCTCCCGCGCGGGGAAGTCAACCGGGTAGAAGTACACCGCGACGCCCGCCATGAACACGGCAATGCCGATCCACTGGAGCGCCGTCGGGCGCTCGGCGAGAAGGACGATGCCGAGCAGCGCCGTGACGATCGTGGTGAAATTCAGCAGCAGCGACAGCGTGACGGCGGGCAGGTAGTCCAGCGCGACGAAGCTCGCGCCCTGCGTCACCGCGTAGTAGATCAGCCCCAGCAGAATGAGGCGCAGCCACCCCCGCCGCGACACAGCGCGCAGCGATCTCAGCTTGCCAGAGCGCAGCGCAAACGGCAGCAGGCACAGGAAGGCCAGCGTGTAGCGCAGCCCTGCGAACGTCAGCGCGGGGATGTCCGCCAGGCCGATCTTGATCAGCACCCAGGAAGTAGACCACAGGAAGGTGACGAAGAGTGCCTGGAGCACGGCGCGACTATGGGGCGAGAAACGCGAGAGCATCATCGGGCCTCCTGACATAAACGAGAACCGCTTATTATAGCTGTTTTCGTCCGCCAGTCGAACCCTATCCAACCGCCCCGGAGCAAGGCGGTATCTCATGTTCTCATCCTCTAGCCGCGACGTTTATCCGCGGCGCTTCCCGACGAACCTCACCCCTCACCCCTACCCCGCGAAGCTCGCCTTGGTACTCTCATAGAGCGCAATCCCGACCGCGATGGCGAGGTTCAGCGAGTCGATGGCGTCGGTATGCGGGATGGTCACGCTCGTGCCGAGCGTGCGGAACTCATCCGGCAGGCCCGCGCTCTCGTTGCCGAAGATCAGCGCGAACGGCGGCGTGAACCACGCCTCCTGCAGGCGCGTCGTGCCGTCCGTCATGAAGGAGTACAGCGCGTGGTCTTTGAACGCCTCGCGGTAGGCGTGGATCGACTCGAACTCCGCGAAGCGCGTCCGGAACAGCGCGCCCATCGACGCCCGCACCACACGCGGGTCATAGATGTCCGCCGCCGGAGGGATGATGGCGAGGTCGGAGATACCGAAGCCCTGCATCGTGCGCAGGATGGTGCCGAGGTTGCCCATGTCGCCGGGGTTGACGAGCACGAGGTGGCTCGCCGCCGGGTTGAGCTGCAACGCCGCCTTGCGAAACACGCCGATGGCATACGTATCGCCGCGCTGGGCCAGCCGCTCGACGGTCGAGTCGGCCACCTCGAACGGGATGCCGTGCTCCGCACACAACGCGCGGATCTTCCCCACCCCGGCGTTGCCCTCGCCTTTGGAGTGGATAAGCACCCTCACGGCCTGCTCGGGCCGGTACTCCAGCAACTCAATCGTCGTGAATACGCCAAAGCTGTAGGAGTGCTCGAAGTTCTTGCGGTAGCTTTTGAGGCGGATGGTCATCTTCTCTGCTCGGCGAGGCGGGCGCGCCGCCCGGTGTCATTTGTCACATCCCTGTCCGGCGGCTCTGTGGTCTGTACATGATTGTGCTAAAATTGGGATATGGACGACCGATTGCTTGCCCCCCGGATGGTACGCGCCCCGGAGTTTGCACCCGGCGAGTGGCTTAACGTTGAGCAGCCGCTCACGCGAGAGCGCCTGCTCGGTCGTACCGTGCTGATCGACTTCTGGGACTACACCTGCATCAATTGTATTCGTACCCTTCCCTACGTGACAAGCTGGTACGAGCGCTACGCCGCGTGCGACTTCGTGGTGGTAGGCATACATACGCCCGAGTTCCCCTTTGCCCGCTCCCGCACGCAGGTCCAGAGCGCCATCGAGGAGTACGGCATTCGCTACCCGGTGCTGCTCGATAATGACTACGCCAACTGGGATCGCTACGCGAACCGTGCCTGGCCGACCAAGTACCTGATCGACCGGGACGGCTACATCCGCTACCACGTGCGGGGCGAAGGGCGTTACGCGGAGACGGAACGGGCTATTCAGGCGGCACTGCGCCTGCACAACCCCGACGCCAGCTTCCCGCCGGTGATGGAGCCACTCCGTCCGGAGGATCAGCCCGGCGCGGCCTGCTACCCTACCACACCGGAACTGTACGCCGGCTACCAGCGCGGATCGCTTGGCAACCGGCAGGGCTACGCCATGGGCAGCCCTATCGTGTACGAGCTTCCGCCTGCCCGCGAGCGCAAGGAGCCGTTCTTCTACGCGGGCGGCATCTGGCGGGCCGGCCCGGAGAGCTTCTCGTTTGCCGGGCAGGAGATGGGCCGCATCCTACTGCCGTACCGCGCCGTCGGGGTCAACGTCGTGCTCAGCCCGTCCGCCGACCCGGTCGAGGTGACGCTTAACCTGCGCCCCGCCGGTGTCGAGCCGCGGGTTGAGGTCTTTCAGGACGGCCAGCCGCTAACGCCGGAGAACGCCGGAGCCGACATCCTGTACGACGACGGCGGCATTACGTATATCCTCGTCGACCGCCCACGCATGTACGAACTGGTGCGCAACCCGGAGTATGGCGCGCACGAGCTTGAGTTAATCTTCCGCGCGAACGGTCTGGCCCTGTACTCATTTACATTCACGTCCTGCGTTGTGCCGGGGTCGTAAAGTGACCCCGGCCCTGTTTGATCTCCATCGCCGAAGCGGTAGCACCCGCAGAGCCGCCTGCTCTTAAGGCGCTGAACATGAAGAAAGGGGTTAACCAGACCCACCATGCTACGATCCCTGCTTCTCTATCTTGCACAGGCAGCCTGGGCCCAGAAGATCGTCAGCAACTGGCGCGTCACCAAGCGTGTGGTGCGGCGCTTCGTCGCCGGGGAGACGCTTCAGGAGGCGGTTGAGGTGGTGCGCCAGCTCAACGCCAAAGGGCTGACCGCCACCCTCGACGTGCTCGGGGAGAGCATCGACGAGCCGGGCAAGGCGCGCGCCATGAAAGATGCCTATATCGAGCTATTGGAGGCCATCGATGCCAACGACCTCGACGCGTGGGTCTCGCTGAAGCTCACCGCGCTGGGGCTTGACGTGGACGAGGCGCTCTGCCGCGACAACCTGCGCCAGATCCTCGCCTGCGCCCGCGACCTCGACCGCGACATCCGCATCACCATCGACATGGAGGACCACACCTACACCGACCGCACGCTTGACATGTTCCGCGCGCTACGGGCGGAGGACGGTTTCGACAACGTGCGCACGGTGATCCAGGCGTACCTGTACCGCAGCGACGACGACATCGCCCGGCTGGTCGAGGAATGTGCGGGCATCCGCCTGTGCAAGGGCGCGTACAAGGAGCCTCCCAGCGTCGCCTACCCGAACAAGCGCGACGTGGATCAGGCTTACATCCGCAACATGGAGGTCCTGCTCAAAGCGGCCAGCAATGGCTGCGGCTACCCCGGCATCGCAACCCACGACGAGCGGATCATCAACCAGGCGAAGGGCTTTGCGGCGGCCTTTGGCATCCCGCGCAGCCGTTTTGAGTTCCAGATGCTGTACGGCGTGCGCAGCGCGCTGCAGGAGGAACTCGCCGCACAGGACTACCGCGTACGGGTATACGTCCCGTATGGCACGGAGTGGTATCCGTACTTCATGCGCCGCCTCGCCGAGCGCCCCGCCAACGTCTGGTTCTTCGTCAGCAACTTCTTCCGGCGCTAGGCTGGCACCGCAGCCTGCTGTCACCTCCTCACATTCTGGCCCTTTTCCCATATGGGAGAAGGGCCAGCAGCCCCACCGTGCCAGTTCGTTGATGATTGCATCGAAGCCCTGTACGATTAGAGGGTGGCAATCCCTTTGAAACTGGACGGGCTGCAAGCATGGACCGTGTTGAACAGCGCCTCCTGCCGGTCATCAGCCGCATCTGGCCGGAGATGGCCGACCTGAGTGACATCGAGCGTCAGAACGCCGTTGTCACGTTCGGGGCGCTGCTGTACATCGTACCGCTGAGTCTGATCGGGTTCGTCTGGCTGGCTGCCGTCAGCAACCTGCGCGTGCTGAGCGCCAACTGGGGGTTGATGCTCGCGCTGTTCGCCCTCATCGCGGCCTTCCAGCGGTTCTACCTCTTCCTCATCGTCGAGATCAGCCCCGGCGTCTACGGCACAACCGCCAGTTCAGTCGAGGGAATCGTCACCTGGTCCGCGGCGCTCGTCTTTGGCCCGAGCGTGCTGTGGCTCATCGTGCTGGCGGACCTCACCCGGCTGCTCATCGACTGGGAGCGCGACGCCCGGATCGTCGAGAAGATGACCAGCGTGCGCGATGCCCTGCTCAACACCACGTCGAGCGTGATCCCCGCCCTGCTGGGGCTGGCGGTGTACCGCCAGCTTGGCGGCACGATCCCGATTGGTGGGCTGGCGCTGCCGCAGCTTCTACCCGCCCTCTATGCCACGGTGATCCACATCGCGAGCAGCACCGTGCTCGCACTGCCGCTCACCGGGCTGTACCTGCGCATGACCGCCGCCCTCTCCCGCGATGCGCAGGGCTTCCGGGCCATCACCCGGACGCTCATGCTGTGGTTCGGGCTGACGTACCTCACGCTGCCGCTCGCCGCCGTGATTGCCGGCATCTTCGCCGCCAGCGGGCCGTTTGTCTACCTGTTCATCCTCGGCGCGGTGCTCGTCGCCAACATCATGGGCTCGCGGCTCAGCCTCGCCGTCGAGCGGACCCGCCAGCGCACCCGCGAGCTGGAGCGGCTGGAGCAGCTTGGCCGCGCGCTGCTCGGCGTGCCCTTCAACCCTGCGACGCTGCCCGAGGTGCTGCGCGAGTACCTGCCCGGCATGTTCTCGCACAGCCTCGTCGAACTGCGCCGCTTCCCCGACGAGGTGCTCGTGCGCTACCCGGAGGACTGGAGCGGCGCGGGCGAGTCGGTATGGCAGTACATCCGGGCCAACCCGGAGCCGCACCAGCTCTCAAAGGGCAGCCACGCGCCCTGGAGCCACGAGCCGCTCACCCGGCACGTGCTGCTGCTGCCCATCGTAGATGTGGAAAGCGGCGAGGCGGTCGGCGGGCTGTTCATCTCGCGCCACCCGTCGCAGGGCAGCATCGACGCAGTGTACCCCGCCGCCCAGTCGCTCGCGGCGCAGGTCGCCTCGGCACTGCACAGCATCAAGGTCTACCGCGACACACTCCAGCACCAGCGCAGCTCGCAGGAGCTTGAGATCGCCGGGAACATCCAGGCCAGCTTCCTGCCCGACACGCCGCCCGCCATCGAGGGCTGGCAGATCACCGCGTCGCTCGTTTCCGCGCGGGAGACGTCCGGCGACTTCTTCGACCTGATCCCGCTGTGGGACGGGCGGCTCGGCATCGTCATCGCCGACGTTGCGGACAAGGGCGTTGGTGCGGCGCTGTACATGGCCCTCGCCCGCACGCTGATCCGCACCTACCTGACGGAGTACTCCAGCCGCTACCCGGACAACTACGCCTACCACCCGGAGCGGGTGCTCAACACGGCCAACCAGTGCATCCTGCAGGACACACACAGCGACCTGTTTGTGACCGTCTTTCTCGGCATCCTCGACCCGCGCATGTCCATCCTGACGTACGCCAACGCAGGCCACAACCCGCCGCTGCTGTTCCGTCACCGACCGGGGCGCGGCGAAGCGCCGCTGCGGGCGCTCGTCAACACCGGCATTCCGCTCGGTGTGCTGCCCGGCGTGACATGGGAGCGCGGCAGCGTCGGGCTGATGCCCGGCGACCTGCTGGTCATGTACACGGACGGCATTACCGAGGCGCGCAACGCGCAGGGCGAGTTCTTCGGCGAGGATCGGCTGCGCGCCGTCGTGCGGCGGCACCTCGGCGAGTCGGCGCAGGCCGTTCGTGAGGGCATCCTGCAGACGACGCTCGACTTCATCGACGACGCACCACAGGACGACGACATCACCCTGCTCGTTGTCCGCCGCGAGCTTCCCTCGCTGGACGATAAGGTATCATCATAACAACACACGCCCACTGCGTAGAAAGGACACCTATGCTTCCCAACCTGAACCCCAACGCCCTGCCGCTCCCCTTCCATCACAACGGCGTGACGCAGGTCGGCATCCTCGTGCCCGATCTGGACGCAGCGGTCGAGTACTATCACCGCCTGTTTGACATCGGCCCCTGGCACTTCTACACCTACGAGCGCCCGCTCGTCTCCGAGATGACATACCGGGGCGAGCCCGCAGACTACAGCATGCGGATCGCGCTGTCGCACTTCGGCACGACGCGCATCGAGCTTATCCAGCCCGTGCGCGGCCCGTCGCTCTACGACGAGTTCATTGAGGCGCACGGCTACGGCGTGCAGCACTTCGGGCTGTACGTCCCCAGCATGACGGAGGCACTTGAACAGGCCCGCGCCGCCGGGCTGAGCGTCCTGATGGACGGGCGCGGCTTCGGGCCGGATGGCGACGGCTGGTATGCGTACCTCAACACCGAGGCGATGCTCGGCATTACGCTGGAGCTGATCGAGCGCCCGGCCCGCCGCCACCCGCCCGAGAAGGTTTACCCGGCTGAGTAACCCGGCATGAGCGACGACGCGCCAGACGCGACCCCTCAGGCCACGCCCGCGCGAGGGAATCTCGGTGAGGTGTTCCGGCTGATGCTGCGCCTCGGCCTGACGGCGTTCGGCGGCCCGGCGGCGCACATCGCCATCATGCACGACGAGATCGTCAGGCGGCGCAGGTGGGTCACCGAGCAGCACTTCCTCGACCTGCTCGGCGCGACGAACCTGATCCCCGGCCCCAACTCAACCGAGATGGCTATCCACCTGAGCTACGTGCGTGCGGGCTGGCCGGGGCTGATCGTCGGCGGCGCGAGCTTCATCGCCCCGGCGGTGGTCATGGTGATCGCGCTGGCCTGGGTCTACGTGAGGTTCGGCGCCACGCCCGCCGCCGACGCGATGCTGTACGCCATCAAGCCGGTCGTCATTGCCATCGTCGCGAATGCGCTGGTCAGCCTGGGGCGGCAGGCCATCACCGGGCCGGTGACGGCGCTGGCCGGGCTGGCCGTATTCGGGCTGTATTTCCTCGGCTTTGACAGCGTGCTACTGCTGATCGGCGGGGGCGTGGCGGTGATGCTCGTGCTGAATGCGCCCCGCCTGCTGCGCGGGGGCGGCGGGCTCGGAGTGCTGGCGCCGCTTGCCGGGGCCGGCCTGCCCGCCGCACTGACCGCTGCTGCCGTGCCCTTCAGCTTCGGCGTGCTCTTCCTGACGTTCCTCAAGATCGGCGCGGTACTGTACGGCAGCGGCTACACGCTGCTGGCGTTTCTTGAGGCCGACTTTGTGGACCGGCTCGGCTGGCTGACCACCACGCAACTCATCGACGCCGTTGCGATCGGGCAGTTCACGCCGGGCCCGGTGTTCACCACTGCGACGTTCGTCGGCTTCCTGCTCGGCGGGGTGCCCGGCGCGATCCTCGCGACGGTGGCCATCTTCCTGCCCGCGTTCGTGTTCGTCTCGCTGAGCAACCCGCTCATCCCGCGCCTGCGCGAGTCGGCGTGGGTGGGCGGCTTCCTCGACGGCGTGAACGTCTGCTCGCTGGGGCTGATGGCTGCCGTGACTATCGAGTTGAGCCGCGCGGCCTTCGTGGACCCGCTCACCGTGCTGATCGCGTCGATCTCCGCCGTGCTGATCATCCGCTACCGCGTCAACACAACGTGGCTGATTGCGGGCGCGGCGCTCGTCGGGATCGCGCTGCTGCTGCTCGGCTAGGCGGGAGCGCCTACCGGTTCGCGCTGGTCGGCGTCTCCGGCAGCCCCATGATGAACAGCGTGCCATCCGCCGTGCCGACGGCGATCTGATCGCCGCCTGTCGACACCGCGACCGTACGCACCGAAATCGGGAACTCCCACTCGGCGATCTTCTCACCCGTGAGCGGGTTCCACGCCCGCAGGAAGCGGTCATCGCCGACAGTCAGGTACACGTCGCCGCCGAAGGTAAAAGCCCCGTCCCGGCAGCCGAGCACGCGGTTCTTCACGAACTCATGCGCCTTGAAGGTGCTGACCTTCTCCCAGTCGGACGTGCGCCATATCTCGACAACGCCGTCCTGGTAGCAGTTCGCCAGCAACTCATCGCCGGGTGAGAACTCCAGGTCGCGGCCCGGCACGTCGTCCTCAACGGCGCGGTCCACGTTGATGTCGTAGCGCATCTCGCGCAGCAGGGCATAGAGTTCCGGCTCCTTGTAGCTGTAGATGTACGTCGAGCCGATGCTGTTCGTCACCGCGAGGTATTTTTCGCTGTAGGCAACGGCGGTCAGCGGGATGCCGGAGGGGCGGCGCTGCAGCCGGTCGTAGGTGCGTGTCTCGTACAGATAGATACGGCTGCTGCCGTTGCTGACGATCGCGAAGCCATCCCCGTCCGGCGCCCAGGCCACGTCGAAGATGTAATAGCCGTCCGTGCTGGTGGTCATGACCTGCTGCTTGCTGCGGAGGTCCCATACCCGTGTGTCCTGCCCGACCGCGCCACCCGCGCTGAGGAGATACCTGCCGTCCGGCGAGTAGGTCAGCCCAAAGCCGAGGTTCTCGTGCTCGAAAAGCTCGTCAAGCAGGCGGCCCGTGTTGGCATCCCAGATGCGCACGATGCGGTCCTCGCCAAGTGTCGCGATGTGAGGCTCGGCAGGGGAGTAGACTGTCGCCACCACCGGCCCGAGCGACACCAGCCACCGCGTCTGGTCGCGCATCTGCGCGATGTTGTCGATCGTCAGCACGCCCTCCGCCGCCGTGCGCGTGAAGTCGCGCCCTCCCAGCGTGAACAGGTTCACGCCGCTCTCACAGCCCGCCAGCACCAGCATGATCACCAGCGCGGCCACCACTAACGTTCCCGTTCGCAACCTCATTGGCTCTGCCCCCCTCACAAGGCTTGTGGCGACGATGTGCTTTCTCCGCGTGCCACCATGATAACTGACCATACGAACGGTTGAACCTTACGGTTCTATTTTGGGCTTTTCTCGCACGCCATACCTCAGCCCTTCGTCGGAGCGCCCTGCTAAAACGAAACTCATTTCACAAAAGTGCGGGTTTGCGGTATCATGACAGGGGTTCTAGTGACGATCCATCCGCATCCCATCCTCGCAAGGAGCAGCATGACAAAGATGAGCACAACGGCTGAGACCTGGTTTTACAACGAGCCCGAGAACCAGGCTTACCTTATCAGCGAGCGCCTGAATGCAACCTTCTGGCAGGCCCGTGCGGTCGACGTATACTGGAAGGTCATCCGCACTGAGCCGCCTTACCTGGCGCACGGCTACCGGGGGGAAGAGATTATCGAGATGGAGTGGGCGCCCCGTGAGTGGCTCGCCCTGCGCGCGCCGGCAAGCGCCGATGCCGAGCGCCTCGCTGATATCGTCTCGAAGCGTGTTCTTGCATTCCCCGCTACGTTCACCTACGTCACGCCCGAGGGCCAGCGTGTTTACGAGTGGCACCGGGGTGACGCCGCCAAACGCTGGAACGAGCTTCAGGGGCGCTACGAAGTTTCGCAGTTGAAACGCCTGCGCTGAGCAGCGCAGCGCCTCGCCGGTTCGAGGCATAGCTCGGCGTTAAACTGATTTTATCACGACAACCCGAGGAGGTCGTTATGAAATGGGGACGGTGGCTGCTGGTCCTGCTCGGCGTCGTCACGGGCGCGTTCCTCGTGTACTGGTGGATGGAGATCCGCATGCTCCCGACGCTCCGCTTCAGCCACACGCTCGGCAAGGGCAACGAAGTGACGATTGAGTGGATCGAGGTCAACTAGCGATGCCAGATAACCGGCACGCCAACCTGGAGCACGATTTGCTCGTCGTCGAGGCGACGGCAAACGGGCTGAAAAGCTATCTGCTCGGTGAGTCGATCTACTGGGCGCTCAGCAAGCCCCGCCCCGGCGACTATTATCTGCCTCGAGGCACGCTCGGCGGGCTGCTGCTGCGCCTGCATCGCCTGGAGGCCCTGCGCGATCAACTGCCGGGTGAGGCGCGTGAGCGGCTGCATACCGCCTCGACAGCCATCGAGGAGGAACTGGCCCACTGGCGCGTGCAGGCCGAGGAAAAGGCCGTCCGCGAGATCAAAACCCGCATCTCGTCATGGCAGCGCTTCGTCGAGGAGCTGGAGGAAAGCCCCCGCCGCTATGCGCCGGAGTACCCCACTCAGGTCGAGGGGCGCACCGCGCTCGCCTTCCTCATCCCGTTCGCCGGAGACGCCGCCGACGAGCACATGGCGCGCCAGGTCGGCGCAGCCGACAGCCTGCTGCAAACGCTGCCCGCCGCCCATACCTTCGTCTGGGACGACGCTCTCCGCCCCGCCTACCCGGAGGACGACTTCTGGTGGCTGTACTCCAAGCCGCTGGCCGAGGAACCCGGCGAGGGGGAAAGGTAAGCCAACCAGCGGATTACGGGTTGACTCCCGAACCCCCTCCTGCCCCGCAGCCTGCGCCGCGGCCCGGTCGGGTGGGGGTTCTAAGCCACCCTGTTTGCTTGCCGTCCCCACCCTTCTGATGTACACTCCCACCTCATGAAGAAAACAATTGTCATCATCCCCACCTACAACGAAGCGAGTAACATCCCCGCGCTGGCGTCCGCACTGTGGGAACTGGACATCCCCCGGCTGACGATCCTCGTCGTGGACGACAACTCGCCTGATGGCACCGCCGATGTGGCGGAGGACCTCGCCCGCGCACACCCCGGCTACATGTACGTGCTGCGCCGCCCGGCCAAGATGGGCCTCGGCACGGCTTACAAAGACGGCTTCCGGCGCGCGTTTGAGCTTGGCGCCGACATCGTCGTGCAGATGGACGCCGACTTCTCGCACTCGCCCTCCTACATCCCGCAGATGTTCGAGTACATCGACGAGTACGACTGCGTGGTCGGCTCGCGCTACGTCGAGGGCGGGCAGCTTGACGAACGGTGGGGGCTGGGGCGATTCCTGCTGAGCTGGTGGGCCAACTCGGTCTACACCCGCCTGATCCTCGGCACCAAGCAGCGCGACACGACGGCGGGCTTCCGCATGTGGCGGCGTGAGACGCTTGAGGGCATGGGCCTGGAGCGCATCCGCTCCAACGGCTACGACTTTCAGGTCGAGCTGACGTACGTCGCCGAAAAACTCGGCTACCGCATCAAGGAGATCCCCATCTACTTTGAGGACCGCCGCATCGGGCAGAGTAAAATGTCCAACGCGGTGAAAATCGAGTCCGCGCTGCGCGTGTGGGACATTCTGTGGCGGCATCACCGGCTCTCGCCCGCCGACCGCATGCAGCCCCGCCTGACGCCCAGCCGGTCAGGGTCGAGTACCTGAGCACCTGCCCCGCCTCCCGGCGCGCTTGTTAACCCGCTTTCCCGCCACCTATAATCAGGGTGGCCTTTTTATTTGATGCATCTAACTGTCTAACTGACTCCGGGGACTCAATGCTCGACTTCATCTCACAATTCCACCCTGTCATCCAGGCCCTGTTCGCCACCCTCTTTACCTGGGGTGTAACCGCGCTCGGCGCGGCATCGGTGTTTACCACGCGCCGCGTCAATCAGAAGCTGCTCGATGTGGCGCTGGGCTTCGCCGGCGGCGTGATGCTGGCCGCGAGCTTCTTCTCGCTGCTGCTGCCCGCCATCACCCTGTCGGAGACGATGAACGTCCCGCGCTGGCTGCCCGCTGTCGCCGGGTTCCTGTTCGGTGCGGGCGCCATGCGCATCATCGACCTTATCCTGCCGCACCTGCACATCAGAGCGCCCATCGAGGAAGCCGAAGGGCTGAAAACCACGTGGGAGCGCTCGCTGCTGCTGATCCTCGCCATCACCCTGCACAACCTGCCGGAAGGGCTCGCCGTGGGCGTGGCCTTCGGCGGCGCAGTGGCGGGCATCGAGGGCGCGACGGTGGCCGGTGCGATCGCGCTCGCCATCGGTATCGGCCTGCAGAATTTCCCGGAAGGGATCGCCGTGGCGATGCCGCTGCGGCGCGAGGGCCTGTCGCCGCTGCGCAGCTTCTGGTACGGCCAGCTTTCAGCGGTCGTCGAGCCGGTGGCGGGAGTGCTGGGGGCCGCCGCCGTGCTGCTGATGCGGCCCATCCTGCCCTACGCGCTGGCCTTCGCTGCCGGGGCGATGATCTTCGTGGTCGTCGAGGAGGTCATCCCGACGGCCTCGCGTGAGGGCAGCGGAGACATTGCCACAACGGGCGTGATCATCGGCTTCGCGGTGATGACGCTGCTCGACGTGGCGCTGGGCTAGGGCTGTCCGGCGCGCCGCACGTCCGACGCTTTTGGTACACTCCAGGTGGGCTTATAATCACCGGGTTATTGAGCTTTAACCGTGTCATATTGGGGACCAGTACCGGTATGGATTTTTCGGATTTTCTCAACATCGAGCCCTGGTGGCGCTTTGCCGTTGCCCTGCTGAATGGCGCACTGATCGGGCTGGAGCGCGAGTTCATGCAGCAGCGCCGGGACAACCCCGACTTTGCCGGTATCCGCACCTTCTCGCTGGTATCGCTGCTGGGCGCGGTGACGGGCTTCCTGGCGGCAGAGTTCGGCATAGGGCCGCTGCTGGTTGCGCTGGGCGGGCTGATCCTGCTCGGCGTCAGCAGCTACATCGGGGACTTCATCACGACAGGCCAGATCGGCGGCATCACGACGGAAGTATCCGTGCTGCTGGCATACGTGCTCGGCGTGCTGGTGATGACCGACTGGGCGCAGGTCGCGGTGGCGCTCGCGGTGATCGTCTCGCTGCTGCTGGCGCTGAAGGACCCATTGCACGGCATCGCCCGGCGCATGTCAACCCAGGACCTGCGCACCACGCTTGAGTTCGCGCTGGTGGCGGCGGTTGTGCTGCCCATCCTCCCCAACGAGACGATTGACCCCTGGGGCGTGGTCAACCCCTCGCAGATTTGGCTGCTCGTCGTGTTCGTCTCCGGCATCGGCTTCGGCGGTTATGTGCTGATGAAGATCGTCGGCACCGAGCGCGGCATCAGCATCACCGGCGTGCTCGGCGGCATCGTCAGCAGCACGGCAACGACGCTCAGCCTGTCCACGCAGAGCAAGCTGAACCCGGCGCTGTCACGCCAGTTTGCGCAGGCGATTGTGCTGGCCTCCACCGTGATGATCCCCCGCGTGGCGATCATCCTGATCGTCGTGAATGCGGCACTGCTGCCTATTATCGCGCTGCCTTTCGCGGCGATGCTGCTCACCGGCATCATCACCGTGCTGTTCCTCCGCTCCGGCGCGAGGCATGTCGATGGGGCCGACGACGTGGACGTTGAGAACCCGCTGAAGATCAGCACGGCGGTTGTGTTCGGGCTGGTGTTCGCCGTCGTGCTTGTGATCGTCACGCTGGCGCAGGAATACCTGGGCAACGCCGGTGTGTACATTGCCGCCATGCTGACGGGCCTCACCGGCGTGGACCCGATCACACTGAGCGTGGGCCGCCTGGCCGATCAGGGTGCGCTCGCTGCCACCGTTGCCGCCAGCGCGATTGTGATCGCGACGGTCATGAACACGGCTGCCAAGGTGGGCATTGTGATGATGGTCGGCTCGTCCGAACTGCGCCGCCAGATCATCTGGTCACTCGGCGCGGTGGTCCTCGTCGGCGCGGCGGCGGTCGGCGTGCTGCTGCTGGCCTAGCCTGATGTCCACCCGCCGCGAGCCGCAGGATGACACAGCCATGAGCATTTTTGACACACTGCGCCGGCTGGGCATCGAGCCTAAGAAGAGCCTCGGCCAGAACTTCATGGTGGAGCCGAACGCCGTGCAGCGAGTGGCCGACGCCGCAAAGCTGACGCCGTCCGACGCCGTGCTGGAGATCGGCGCGGGGCTTGGCGCGCTGACGGATGTGCTTGCGAAGCAGGCGCGGCGCGTCGTCGCGCTGGAGATCGATAACCGCTTTCTGGATTACCTTTACAGCCGTTATGCCCACGCGCCGCACGTCCAGATCGTGCAGGCGGACGTGCTCGACACGGACCTCCGCCTGCTGATGGGCGAGGATGCGGACGATTATAAGGTCGTGGCGAACGTGCCGTACTACATCACGTCCGCCATTCTACGGCATCTGCTTGAAAGCAGCGCTCCTCCCTCACTGATCGTGATGACCGTGCAGCGCGAGGTCGCGGAGCGTATCATCGCGCAGCCGGGCGAGATGAGCCTGCTGGCGGTCAGCGTGCAGTTCTACGGGCGTCCGAGCCTCGTGGCGCGGCTCAGCCCGGCGAATTTCTACCCCAGGCCGGAGGTTGAGTCGGCCATCCTGCGGGTGACGCCCCACCCCGAAGGCCCGCCCGTGCCGCACAACGAGGCGGAGGCGTTTTTCCGGGTGGTGAGAGCGGGGTTCAGCCAGCCGCGCAAGCAGGTGAAGAACAGCCTCGCCGCCGGGCTGCACACCAGCGCCGACGAGGCGGCCCGCTGGCTGGAGCAGGCCGGGATCGACCCGCGCCGCCGTCCCGAAAAGCTCGGCGTGGACGACTGGGTGCGCATCTATAGGGCGTGGCAGGCGGCGCACAGGGGTAGGCAAGACCCATAACCCACCTCCCTCTCCGTGTCACAGGGAGGGGGTAAAGCCTAGCGACGTCATGACATCACGTAGGGGCGGGTCTGAGACCCGCCCCTACAAACCATCGCATACGGAGCCGCGACGTTCAGTCGCGGCGGATTGATACAACCATTCGCGGCGGTTTCATCTCCCTGACACTACCCATAGCCTCTCGCGCCAACACGCGGTAATCTATGCGGCATTAATCCTGCTGCATCTGAGGAACCATGAACCGAATCACCACCAACAAATCACAATCCCGCCTCCCCATCCTGATCGCTGTCCTGGTCGCTGTCGTGCTGGTAGCCGGTCTGCTCATCGCCATGCTGACCGGCGTGATCGGCGGCGGCGGTGAGAGGCGCAACACCGGCTCCACACCGCGCTACATCGACATCTGGGCTGTTTACCCGGACGGCTCGATCCGTTTCGCCGTCCGCTTCCACCCCGGCGAGAGCGCCGGGGGCATCGTGGACGTCGCCGGGCCGCTCGTCCTCTCCGACGAGCAGGTGATCAGCGCCGAGGTCATCGGCGACGACGAGCTTGTCGAGCTGGCCTACCTGCCCGGCCCCGGTCAGGACAGCGCCTTCGTCTATCCGCAGTTCCGACTGGCCCGCGAAGCGGGCGACGACAGCGTGTACGGCGCGGACGTGCTCGTCAGGAGCACACCCTACATCAGCGTAGACCCCGTTAACCCTGCGCTGCGCGCGCTGTCGCTGGGGACCGTGCCCCAGACCTACTACAAGCAGGTGGTGGTCGCTGTAGCCTTCCCCACTGGCACGCGCATACAGCAGATCCCTGAGCTCCAGCCCTACCGCCGCACAAAGGTCGGCGGCTGGGATGTGTACTACTTCGACACCACCCACGCCACCGCGGGCGACTCCATCCGGCTGGTGTACACGCCACCAAGCGGCGCAAACCCGCCTGATCTTGACATCGCTCGCATCGACGCGCAGCGCTAGCCGGGGCTTTTCCGCCGAATATTTCTCATGTGGGTCTACAATATTGACAGTATGCGTATTGCAATCATGACAATAGGCACTTGTTTGGTCGCAAAATCTCCTATCTAATATGGACTACGGAAGGGAGATTTTTCATGGTTGCAACGGAACATACTCACGCAGAGAATTGGGCGGAAAAATTAGAACTGCTACATCAGGCGGCGATTGCGGTAGCGGGTGCACACGAGATTGAGGAAGCGCTTCAGAAGATAGCCGACGCTGCCCGCCAGGTGATCGGTGCGGAGATGGCCGCGATCGGCGTGCCGGGCAAGCCCGGCGACCCGATGGCGCACTTCGTCGTGTCCGGCATCTCCGCCGATGCGCGGGCCCGGGCCGGGCATCCGCCGATGGGCAAGGGTGTTCTCGGCGTGCTGCTGCGCGAGGGCGTGACGGTGCGCACGCGTGACATCCGCCAGCACGAGGCTTTCCGCGGCCTGCCCGAAAATCATCCGTGGTTTACGTCGTTTCTGGGTGTGCCCGTCCAGAGCAACGGCGAGATCATCGGGGACCTGTACCTCGCGAACAAAATCGCCGAGGAGGAGTTCACCGAGGACGACGAGCGGCTTGCGCAGATGCTGGCCGCCCACGCAGCGGTGAGCATCCAGACACTGCGTTATCATAAAAAGCACGAAGAGCTGGCGGTGATTGCGGCCAATGCCCGTCTCGCGCCGAAGATCGAGGACGAGGTGCTGCAAACGCTGTTCGGTGCGGGCCTGCTGCTCAACACTATCAACCTGGACGACCCGAAGATGGCCGCCGAGCAGTTGCGCGACATTCAGGAGCGGCTCGACAAGGCCATCCTGCACCTGCGCGCGCACCTGCTGAAGATGGCAAGCGCGTATCCGTCACGCTAACAAAATCAGGGGAATTTGCCAAAAAAGTCGCACGAAATTCTTGCACCCTGAGCCACTCTGCGATATAATGCCAGTCGACTTGCGGGCATAGTTCAGTGGTAGAACGTCTCCTTGCCAAGGAGAAGGTCACGAGTTCGAGTCTCGTTGCCCGCTCTAACGGGGATGGCCTCGCAATAACGGTCAGACCCCGTTTTTGTCTGGCGACGTAGCCAAGTGGTAAGGCAGGGGTCTGCAAAACCCTCACCGCGGGTTCGATTCCCGCCGTCGCCTCTCGCCTGTAGCAACTGGCGGCAGCCGTGGCAACCTTTGCCGCGGCTGTTTTTGTTACTGGCTTCACGCCCCTCACAAACAAGGAGTGCCCCATGCAAGACAAGCTGCAAGAGCTCAACGAGCGTCTCGCTCGCTTTTTGGACCTCACCGGCGTGAACGGCGTCCTCCAGTGGGATCAGGAGACGTACATGCCGAGCGGCGGCGCTCAGGCCCGCGCCGACCAGATGGCGACCATTGAGGAGCTTCGGCATCGCATCGTCACCGACGAGGCTATTGGCAGGCTGCTTGACGAGCTTGCGCCCTACGAAGCCGAGCTTGACTACGACTCCGATGAGGCGGCGATGATCCGCGTGGCGCGCCGCGAGTACGAGAAGCGGGTGCGCGTTCCCGCCGACCTCGTCGCCGAGATTCAGCGGACCGCTTCGCTGGGCGGCGTTGTGTGGCAGCAGGCCCGCGCCGAGAACGACTGGGCCAAGTTCGAGCCCCTTCTGGCAAAGATGGTCGACCTCAAGACGCAGTGGGCAGAGTGCTTCGCCCCGTACGACAACATCTACGACCCGCTGCTCGATGACTACGAGCCCGGCATCACGTATGACCAGATCAACGCGGTCTTTCAGGGGCTAAAGCCGCATCTCGTCGCGCTTGTCGAGCAGATCCGCGAGCGGCAGGACGCAGTAGATGACTCGGTGCTACGCCGCGAGTATGACGAGCAGACCCAGTACGACCTCGGGCGCGAGATGGTCGAAAAGCTGGGCTACGACTTCAACCGGGGCCGCATCGACACCTCCGAGCACCCCTTCACGATCGGCTTCGGCCTGTACGACGTGCGCATCACCACCCGCGCCGACCGGTACTACCTGCCGTCGTCGCTCATGAGCACCATCCACGAGGGCGGCCACGCCATTTACGAGCAGAACGTCGCGCCACATTTCTACCGCACGGTGCTCGGCACCGGCGCATCGATGTCCATCCACGAGTCGCAGTCGCGCTTCTATGAGAACATCATCGGGCGCAGCCGCCCGTTCTGGGCCTACTGGTTCCCGCGCGTGCAGGAAGCCTTCCCGCATCTGGCGGATGTGGACCTGGAGACGTTCTACCGGGCGATGAACAAGTCCAAACCGTCGCTGATCCGCATCGACGCGGACGAGGTGACGTATGGGCTGCACATCATCCTGCGCTTTGAACTGGAGAACGACCTGTTCAACGGGCGGGTGAAGGTCGAGGACCTGCCGCGCGAGTGGAACGAGCGCATGGGCGAGTATCTCGGCGTCGTGCCGGAGACGGACGCGCAGGGTGTCCTGCAGGACATCCATTGGTCACAGGGCTACTTCGGCTACTTCCCCGACTACCTGCTCGGCAGCATCTTCTCCGTGCAACTCTGGGATGCCATGCGGCGGGACATCCCCGATGTGACCGCGCAGATCGAGCGCGGCGAGTTCGAGGGCGTCACCGGCTGGCTCACCGAGAAGGTTCACCGGCACGGCGTGAAGTACACGCTGCCCGAACTTGCCGAACGCGCAACCGGCCAACCGCTGACGTGGGAGCCCTACATGGCTTACCTCAGCGAAAAGTTCGGCGAGATTTACGGTTTAAAATAGCGGTTTTCGACGCTACCATCATGAGAGCGACCGATCTGCTGCAGGCCGGTCGCTCTCGTTCGTACTGGTTAGGGTAAGGTTTACTGTGGTTAGTGAAGTGGAGACGAAGGTTGTTCGACCCGGCCTGTCGATGCCGGGCGTCCTGCTGCGTGTCGAGGGGCTCGCCGTCGCGCTGGCGGCGACCGGCGCTTATGTCTACCTGGGCGGCCCGTGGTGGCTGTTCCTGGTGCTGCTGCTCGCTCCGGACCTGTCGATGGTTGGCTATCTCGCTAACGCGCGCACCGGGTCGGTGACATACAACACAGTTCACAACTACCTGCTGCCCGGCGCGCTGCTGGCCTACGGGCTGCTCGCGGGCGCAGAGACTGCCGCGCTCGTCGCGCTGATCTGGATAGCCCACATCGGCATGGATCGTCTGCTCGGCTATGGGCTCAAGTACCCGACCGAGTTTAAGGACACGCACCTCGGCCACGTATAACGTGCGCTGTAAGCAGCGTGCAAGAATTACGCCCCGGCTGCTGACGTGGTCGGGGCGCAGTGTTATAATAGGTGCCAGTCGTGGGGCGGTGGCGAAATGGCAGACGCAGCGGACTTAAAATCCGCCGGGGGAGACTCCGTGTGGGTTCGAATCCCACCCGCCCTACCACCCGAAGAATCAAGGACCCGCCGGAAGGCACGGGCGGGTCCTTTGTTTTGCCGTCTGTACGGCGGGCAAGTACTGTATAATCAGGCTATGAACGCGCAGATAGACATCCCACAGGCGGAAATTGAGGCCTTCTGCAAGCGCCATCACATCCGGCGGCTCGCGCTGTTCGGCTCGGTGCTGCGTGACGACTTCGGTCCGGAGAGTGACGTGGACGTGCTCGTGGAGTTTGAGCCGGGCCACACACCCGGCTGGGCGATCGTCGAGATAGAAGACGAGTTGAGCGAGCTGCTTGGGCGGCAAGCCCATATACAAACGTTTGATTCTGTCGAAGCAGACCGGAACTACCTGCGCCGCGAGCACATCTTGAAGACAATGAAGATCGTGTACGTAGCGGAATGAAGCTTTCTCACTGCTCCTGTTATGAACTACAATGTGAGTGCTAAAAAGCGGGTCACGCAGGTAAACGATAGGATACGCGCATGCTGACGAGAGTATCTATACAAAATTATAAGAGCCTTAGGGATATCGATGTCGAACTCGGCCCTCTAACGGTGCTCGTCGGTCAAAACAGCACCGGCAAGAGTAACTTCATCGATGCTCTTCGCTTCGTATCTGATGCCGTTACACATGGGTTAGACCAGGCACTTCTTGAACGGGGCGGCATTAAGGTAGTGCAATATGCAAGCCAACTGTCAAACGAGATCGGCATTAACTTTCTTTTGCAGTTCGAGTTCGAAGGAAACATCGGGGAGTACCGTTTCAATCTATCCACACAAGAAAACGAATATGAAATTGTATATGAAAAGGCCGCTGTAAACGGAGTCGGTTACGAGGTACAACAGGGTAAGCCGAATTTTATTGGGCTAGAACAGGATCTATCACTGCCCTGGAACAACGATCGATTGCGATTGTTTCTTCCCGTCAGCGCCGGCGTCGTGGGGCCCCTTGGCAAGATAAGGTTTTTCCTCATGAGTGCTGGCTATTACTCCATATTTCCTAACGACCTTCGCAGCCCCCAGAGGCCAAGTATCCCTGAGCGTCTGTTTGAGACAGCATTCAATTTGAACAGCGTACTACGACGCATGAAAAAGGAGACTCCTGATGCCTTTGAGAGGCTCCGCCTTGCGTTTGTACAAATGGTGCCGGGCGTGCAGGGAATCGATGTTGAACTGATCGGCGGGTATCTAGTTACCAAGCTACAGTATCAGTATGGGGATCGTGTCGAAACCTTTGACCTATCACAAGAATCAGATGGTACGCTGCGGTTGCTTGGCATCCTGACTGCGCTGTATCAGGTCCCCACACCTCCGCTGATCACCATTGAAGAGCCGGAACTCGCTGTGCATCCCGGTGCCTTGAAAATGCTGTATGAGGTTTTAGAAGAGGCCAGTCATCGAACACAGCTCATTATTACAACGCACAGCCCAGACTTGATCTCGTACTGTGCCCCCGAAAACTTGAGAATCGTCGAGAAGGTTGAAGGCGCAACGAAGATCGCGCCGCTAGAGCAGCGCCAGATCGATATCGTCAACGAGCAACTCTTCTCAACAAGTGATCTTCTCCGAATTGAAGGGCTGCGCCCAGAACGCCCAAACTAAGTACAGGCATGACAACGCTCATCTGCATAGTTGAGGGTGAAGGCGAAGTTCAGGCTGTCAGGTCTCTACTTCACAAGATCATCGGGTGGGAATCATACGTCGATATTCCACGCCCGAAAAACGCTAACGGGCGAAATAACCTCATCAAGGAGGGCGGGTTAGAGAAATTCCTCCAGTTAGCGAAAACAGAGCCAAAGTGTGACGGCGTTCTTGTTCTGATCGATGCCGACGAGGATTGTGCAGCCAATCTCGCCAAAGAGCTTGCAGCACGAGCCGAGAAATTACGCTTGCCGTTTCCTGTTGCAGTCGTCTGTGCAAAGTGCGAGTATGAGGCGTGGTTTTTAGCCAGTCTGGAGACTATCCGCGGTTCGTGCGACATTCCGGATGATGCAAAATTTGAGGGTAACGTCGAGGAGATCCAAGGGGTAAAAGGCTGGCTGACACGACAAATGCCAAAAGGCAAGATTTACAGGGAGACGCACCATCAGGTACGCATGACAGAACTTCTTGATCCGACACGTGTCCGCATGCGGTCCCGCTCATTTCGTCGTCTGGAACATGCCATTCAGGAATTAATCAACGGCGAGATTACTGTGTCACCACGGTGATTATATGGAAAACAGAAGGGGTGAGCGTCCACATAATCGCTCACCCCTTTTCGTTGCATTAACTATTCCACCCGCTACGCCGCGATCACCTTGTCGCGGTGCTTCTGCTCCTTGACGCGCCGCTCGTTGTTCAGCGTGCGCTTGCGCAGCCGCAGGCTCACCGGCGTCACTTCGAGCAGTTCGTCGTCCGCGAGGAATTCAATGTAGGCGTCCAGGCTCATATCGCGCGGCGGCGCGACCTTGTAGCTCTGGTCGACCGTGCTTGCGCGGTGGTTGGTCACGTGCTTGGCCTTCGTGACGTTCACCGCCAGGTCACCGGGGCGGATGTGCTCGCCGACAATCATGCCCTCATACACCTCGTCGCCGGGCTGGATGAACATCGTGCCGCGCTCCTGCGCGTTGCTGATGCCGTAGCCCATCGCGACGCCCGTCTCCCACGCAACCAGGCTGCCAAACCGCCGCGCCTCAATCGGGCCGGCGTACGGCTGGTAGCCGTGAAAGATGCTGTACAGCGTGCCCATGCCGCTCGTCGCCGTGAGCAAGCGGGAGCGGAAGCCCAGCAGGCCGCGCGTCGGCACGATGTACTTCAGATAGGTCGTGCCGTTCTCACTGTGCATGTCGATCATCTGCCCGCGCCGCGCGCCGAGCAACTCTACCACCACGCCAACGAGGTCGTCCGCCACCTCGACGTGGACCTCCTCGTACGGCTCCAGCAACTCACCGGTGTCCGGGTCCTCGTGG
>Ga0116180_1000697_pt1 | contig 30503 bp, 34 predicted proteins | sample AD_UKC073_MetaG_FD_89804 | JGI IMG/M metagenome (GOLD analysis project Ga0116180, IMG submission 89804) | Active sludge microbial communities of municipal wastewater-treating anaerobic digesters from USA - AD_UKC073_MetaG | ecosystem: Engineered > Bioreactor > Anaerobic > Digestate | place: USA... | reverse complement strand
CCACACATCAACCCCGACCGCCCCTTCAAGGTGCTGGGCATCCAGCAGGTGGCCATTGGCGGCACCGACAAGCAGCGCATGAAGCGCCTGTGGGTGGACATGCTGGGACTTACGCTGACCGGCACCTTCAAGAGCGAGCGCGAGAACGTCGATGAGGACATCCTGGCCATGGGGCAGGGCGCCCACCGGGTGGAGGTGGACATCATGCAGCCGCTGGACATCGACAAGAAACCCGCCGTGCACACCACGCCGCTGAACCACATCGGCCTGTGGATCGACGACCTGCCCAAGGCCGTGGAATGGCTCAGTGCGAAGGGCGTGCGCTTTGCGCCCGGCGGCATCCGCAAGGGCGCGGCGGGCTACGACATCACCTTTTTGCACCCCAAGAGCAATGACGAGTTCCCGATCGCGGGCGAGGGCGTGCTGATCGAGCTGGTGCAGGCGCCAGCCGAGGTGATTGCCGCGCTGGGCTGACTAGGTGGCCTAGCGCCTCGGCCAAGGCCGCCATGGTGCGGATGGCGACTCTTCCTGCAAGTGCTTGTGCACATGGGCCAAGCCGCAGCATCGGCGTGCGTCTGTCAGCGGTCGGGTGTGTTGCCTGCGCCGCGCAGCTGCCGTGCCCGTGCCAGGGCGGCGGCAATGGTGGATTGTTTGGTATCCGTCGTTTCGGCTTGCACCGGCGCCTGGTCCTGTGCGGACAGGGCTGCTGCGGAGGGGGGCGTGCCGGCGGCGCCCAGGCGCTGGCGGTGCGCGGTGTAGCGTGCCAGCGCTGCTGCAGCCTGTGCTGCTGACCATGCGGCCCAGCCGGTGGCTTCGCCGCTGGCGTTCTCCAGCAGGATGCAGTCCACCGGGCAGACCGGGATGCAGAGCTCGCAACCGGTGCAGTGCACTTCGATCACAGTGTGCATGCGTTTGTTGCCGCCCACGATGGCATCGGTGGGGCAGGCTTCCAGGCAGAGGGTGCAGCCGATGCACCAGTCTTCGTCGATGAAGGCCACGGCACGGGGACCTTCCATGCCGTGATCGGTGTTGAGCGCAGGGCGGGCCGGCCGGTCAGCGTAGCCAGGCGCGCCACACCTTCGGCGCCACCGGGCGGGCACTGGTTGATCGGGGTGCCCTCCAGGGCGATGGCGTCGGCGTAGGCGGCGCAGTCGGGGTAACCACAGCGGGTGCACTGTGTCTGGGGCAGCAGCGCATCAATCCGGCGGGCCAGGCCCGTGGTGGTGGGCTGCTGTACTTCCATGGGCCGTCGTCGTGGGTCAGGCGCTGCGGCGGGTCTTCTTGGCGGCAAGGGCTACCACCGCAGGGGCGGGGGTGGCTTTTGTCGCTGGTGTTGCCTTCTTGGCAGGCGCTGCTGCCGCTTTTTTGACGGGGGCCGGTTTCTTGGCAAGTACCGCTGGGGGGGAGGCGACAGCTGCAGCTGCTACTGCCGGCGCGGCAGGGGCCGGGCTGGACGTAACCGGCAACTCCACCACCACCTGCGCAGGCACTGGTGCAACTGCGGTTGTGGGTGACGCTGCAGGTGCAGGTGCAGCAGCTTTCTCGGGCGCGGTCACAGCGCTGGGGGTGCCTCCGTTGTGCTCCGCGATGAAGCGCTTGACCACGGGGTACACCACGTCGCGCCAGCGGCGGCCACTGAAGATGCCATAGTGACCAGCACCCTTGGCTTCGAGGTGTTTTTGCCGGTTGGCGGGGATGCCGCTGCACAGCTCGTGGGCCGCTGCGGTCTGGCCGGAGCCGGAGATGTCATCCAGCTCGCCTTCAACAGTGAGCACGGCGGTGGTCTTGATGTCCTGCGGGCGCACAGGCTCGCGCATGCCGTCGGGGGACTTGATTTCCCAGGTGCCGTGCACCAGGTTGAAGTCCTGGAACACCGTGCGGATGGTTTCCAGGTAATAGTCCGCGTCCATGTCCAGCACGGCGTTGTACTCGTCGTAGAACTTGCGGTGGGCCTCGGCGCTGGCGTCGTCGCCAGCGATCAGGTGCTTGAAGTAGTCATAGTGGCTGCTGGCGTGCCGGTCGGGGTTCATCGCCACAAAGCCGGTGTGCTGCAGGAAGCCGGGGTAGACCCGGCGGCCCTTGCCGGGGAAGTTCTCGGGCACGCGGTAGATGACGTTGTTCTCGAACCACTCGTAGCTTTTGTTCATGGCCAGGTTGTTCACCGCTGTGGGCGACTTACGGGCGTCGATGGGGCCACCCATCATGGTCATGGACAGGGGTGTTTTTTCGCCGCGCGAGGCCATCAGCGAGACGGCGGCCAGCACCGGCACGGTAGGCTGGCATACGCTGATGACGTGGCAGTTGCCGTAAATGTCCTGCAGGTGGCGGATGAAGTCCTGCACGTAGTTGACGTAGTCGTCGAGGTGGAATTCACCTTCGGACAGCGGCACCAGGCGAGCATTCTTCCAGTCGGTGATGTAGACCTTGTGGTCCTTCAGCATGGTCTTGACCGTGTCGCGCAGCAGCGTGGCATAGTGGCCCGATAGCGGCGCCACTACCAGCACCACCGGCTGGTCCTTGAGCTTGGCCAGGGTGCCGAGGTCATCGGAGAAGCGCTTGAAACGGCGCAGTTCGCAGAAAGGCTTGTTGACCTCGATCCGCTCGTTGATCGCCACGTCCACGCCGTCCACGTTCACGGTGTTGATGCCGAAGACGGGCTTTTCGTAGTCTTTGCCAAGCCGGTACAGCAGGTCGTAGCTGGCCGACAGGCGCTGCGAGAGCTGGTTCTGGCTGAAAGGGAAAGACGGGTTACTGTGGAGCTTGGCAGCCGCCTGGGCAAAGTCGGCGAAAGGCTCCATCAGGGAGCGTTGGGTTTCGTAGAGCTGGTAGAGCATGGCGGGGTGGGGCGGCTGTGCAATGTTGCAGTGCAGCAATATAGCACTTGTTTCATACTGTGGTGGGAGTGAAAATACCAATACCTGCCCGCACTTCGAGGCCTCTGTGTGCCATGGTTCACAGATTCACTGGGGGACGGACAATAGCCGTTGGCCGGGCAACTCCATTGCGGCATATGTTCCTGAATCACAACTTCCGGCGCCGGTCCATGCTCCAGGCGGGTGCCACACTTATTTCCACCGGTCTCACCATGTCCACCCCGATCTCTGGCGCGCAGGCCGCTCCTGCCAGTGCCGATGCCTTCAATTCCTTGCGCAAGTCGCCCCGGTTGCCGGTGCTGTTTCTGGGCCATGGCAGCCCGATGAATGCCATCGAGGACAACAGCTACCGGCGTAGCTGGCAGGCGCTGGGTGCGGAATTTGGCGTACGTTACCCCCTGCCTCAGCTGATCCTGTGTGTGTCGGCACATTGGCTGACCCGTTCGGGCTGGTGGCTGACGGCGATGGAGCAGCCCAAGACCATCCACGACTTTGGCGGCTTTCCCAAGGCACTTTTCGACCAGCAGTACCCTGTGCCGGGTGCACCGGCCAGTGCTCGCGAGATCGCGCAAGCGGTACGTCAGCCGGTCAGTGCAGCGGCACTGGGCCTGGATGCTCAGGAGTGGGGTCTGGACCACGGCACCTGGTCAGTGCTCAAGCCCATGTTCCCACAGGCGGATATTCCGGTCATCCAGCTCAGCATGGACTACAGCCGCCCGCCGGGGGAGCATTTCCTGCTGGGACAGCAACTCAAGGCGCTGCGCGAGCGCGGGGTACTGATCGTGGGCAGTGGCAACATCGTGCACAACCTGCGGGTGATACAGCGCGATGCCGCACCCCATCAGACCTACGATTGGGGCCTGGAGTTCGACAGTCGTACCACGGATTTGCTGGAGAAGGGTGACCTGGCTGCACTGACCGATTTCCAGCACTGGGGACCGGTGGCCAAGCAGGCCCATCCCACCCACGAGCACTTCCTGCCGTTGCTCTATGCTGCAGGGGCCGTCGACACCAAGGAAGCGCCTCGTTTTTTCAATACCAGCTTCCAGGCGGCGTCGATTTCGATGCGCTCGGTCATTTGGGGCTGACGGCAGCGGTTGCGGCTGGCAGCGGTGCCCGCATCCCGAGGGTAGGGTTGAGGCTGCTGGTTTCACGGCGCACGCTGTGGCTGATGCCGCAGTAGCGGTTGCACTTGCGCATTTCGTTGCGGATGATGTCGGTGCCCTCCCAGAACCGGCGCAGGTCACCGAAGTTCTGCAGGCGCATGCCCGGGAACCCGGTGGAAAAACACAGGCGCGCCACGCCGTAGTGGTCCACCATCACATTGCGGTCGTAGCTGTTGCAGATGTGTTCGGTCGTGCCGGTGCCTGCGCGCCAGCCCAGGTGGATCACCCGGCTGGTCTGCAGCGACTGGAAATACATGCGCACCTGGCCCATCCAGACCGGGTTCAGGGCCAGCTGGTATTTCTGGTCGCACTGCTGAATCAGCTGGTACAGCAGATCCGGGTCCACGTTGTAGTGTTCGGCAAAGAAGCGGTCTTCCGCCGTGTTGCAGCCAAAGGACGGCTGCAGGAAGTTCAGCTTGAGCTTGTCGGCCCCGATATCGTTGAGCACGAAATCGTAGAAACCGTCGAGGTCCCGGTAGTTGTCATCGAAGATCAGGCCCATCACATAGATGCGGGTGCCGCGCCCGGGGTGGCGGGCGCGGGCCTCCAGCAGCAGGCGCAGGGCCTGCACTGATTTCTTGAAAGCCCCCTTGACACCCCGGGTTTCGTCGTGGATGGCTTCGACATGGCTGTTGAGGGACACCGAAATCTCGTTCGGGCCTTCCAGGATCATGCGGTCAGCCATTTCTTCGGAACGGATGCGGGTGCCGTTGACCACGGAAATGCTGCGCAGGCCCAGCTGGGTGCAGGCGACGGGGATGGCGAAATAGTCTTCCAGGTCCAGCATGCTTTCGCCGCCGCAGATCACGACATTGCCACCGGGGCTCATGTCGCTGTACTCCCGAAGCACCTCCCGCTTGCGTTCCCAGCTGAGGTAGTTGGGCTTGTCTGCGTCGTCCAGTTGCCAGAAGTCACAGTGCTGGCAGCGCAGGTTGCAGCGTTTGTTCACATGGACAAACAGGAATTACAGTGGTGGGGCCATGTTTTGGATTTCTATTGGGTGATGTCTGTCGCGATTATGAGAGGGAACGACCAAATATGCACCGCATGAATAGCAAAGCTTGGTTACATCGCCACGTAGTGCCAAGGCCGGTGGTTGATCCAGAGGAAAAGGCCCATGATGGTGGCGTCGTGCAGCAGGGGGGGACGGGCCCGTGTAAGAACTGCGCCCGGTAGGAGTCAGGTGGTACCTGCTTCGGAGGTTCTGGGTGCTCGGTGCAGCTGGATATGGGCAGCCAGCCCGCCCGAACTGGTGTTGGCCAGTGCGAAGATGCCACCCATGCGCTGCACCGTCTTGTCCACGATGGCCAACCCCAGGCCGGCACCTGCAGCGGCACTGCGTGCGGTGTCACCCCGGAAGAAGGGTTTGGTGAGCTCGGGCAGCAACTCTGGCGGCACCCCCGGGCCATGGTCACGGACCTTGATCATGACCCAGTCATCCCACGCCTTGGCGCTGATGTCCACGACGGCTACGTGGGTCTCTTCGGAGCGGGCATAACGGCGGGCATTTTCCAGCAGGTTGGAGATGACCCGGCTCAGCTCCACTTCGTCGGCCATGACGACGATTGGCTCAGTGACCGACATGTGGATCTCCAGATCCTCATAGTGCTGCACAGCATAGATGCAGCTGTTGAGCACCTCGTTGAGCAGCACCGGCTCCAGGCTTACCCGGTCGGGCCGGGCGTAGTCGAGGAACTTGTCGATGGTGGCGTCCAGCTGGGCGATGTCGGCCACCATGTGGTCGCGTGCATCGGCATCGGCCACACTCATTTCGGTTTCCAGACGCAGGCGGGCGAGTGGTGTGCGCAGGTCATGTGAAATGCCGGCCAGCATGACGGTGCGGTCCTGCTCCACCTGGGCGAGTTTTTGCGCCATGCGGTTGAAGCCGATGTTCACCTCGCGGATTTCACTGGTCACCGCCTGCTCGTCCAGGTGGCTGGCTTCGAAATCCCCATCGCGCACCCGGGTGGTGGCGTGGGATAGCTGCTTAAGTGGCTGGTTGATGAGGCGGGCGATCGCCGCTGCGCCCGCAAGGGACAGTACAGCGGCGGTGGTGAGCCAGACCAGCCAGGTCTTGCCGCCGGCCGGGCTGAAGCGGGAGCGGTCCATCAGCAGCCAGTTCTGGTCGCCATTGATGTCAAAGCCGACCCACAGACCGTTTTCGCCGTTGACACTGCGCGCCACCACCGTGCCCGGGCCCAGGCGGTTGGTCAACTCGACAGTGATGCGGTCGATCAACTGGCTGTTGTCGAACAGTTCAAACTGGTCCCCCGGCTCGCGGGGCAGGATGCGCACACCCTCCTGTTCGGCCATGGTCTTGAGCAGCGAGATGCGGGCAATAGCGTCCGCATGCATCAGGGCGGTGCGGCTCAGGTTGACGAGGGAGGCAACTTGCTGCGCGGTCTGGATGGCCTTGGGCTCCAGCTCCAGGGCCCGCAGCGTCTGCAGCCAGGCCAGGATGCTGCCGACGAGCAGGATGGCCAGCAGGAAGAAGGTGCGCCAGAAGAGATTCAGCGGCACCCGGTGCGCCCGCAGTGCCGCAATCTGCTCGAGCGGCGCGGGGCTGGTGGCGTCGTCGGGCGGCGGGTCCTGCAGCGTGGATAGCCTGGATGCCATCAGTTGGTGCCGTCCGGCACAAACACGTAACCCACACCCCAGACGGTCTGAATGTAGCGCGGCGAGGCGGCATCCACCTCGACCAGCTTGCGCAGGCGCGACACCTGCACGTCCAGGCTGCGGTCAAAGGGCTCGAACTCGCGGCCACGGGCCAGCAGGGCGAGTTTTTCGCGCGACAGCGGTTGGCGAGGGTGGCGCACGAGGGCCTTGAGCATGGCGAATTCGCCGGTGGTCAGAGGCAGTTCTTCACCGTTGCGGTGCAGCGTACGGGTGCTCATGTCGAAGGTGAAGGGGCCAAAGGTGGCCACTTCGTTCTCCCCGGAAGGGGCGCCGGGCGCTTCCTGCGGTGGGCGGCGGCGCAGCACCGCATGGATGCGGGCCAGCAGTTCGCGTGGATTGAAAGGCTTGCCCAGGTAGTCGTCGGCGCCCACTTCCAGGCCCACGATGCGGTCCACGTCCTCGCCCTTGGCCGTCAACATGATGATGGGGGTGCGGTCATTGCCGGCACGCAGGCGGCGGCAGATAGACAGGCCATCTTCGCCGGGCATCATCAGGTCCAGTACGATCAGGTCCACGGTGTCGCGCAGCAGGATGCGGTTCAGGGCCTTGCCGTCTTCCGCCACCATGACTTCGAAGCCCTCCTGGGTCAGATAACGGCGCAGCAGGTCGCGGATGCGGGCATCGTCGTCGACGACCAGAATCTTGTCTGCGCGTTGGGTGGTTTGCGTCATGGGTGTCCCGTCTGATTTGTAACAGCTGCAATTCTGCGGGCTCAAATCGGCTTTTGGCTGGGATTTCCGCCAAGTCTGACACAGTGTTACATATGTTGCCCAGGGGGGCTGGAAGTGCTGTACCTGGCTTTGCACGGGTAGGGTACAACCCGCATGGTTAGTTGTTTTTGAACAGGAGGCATCTGATGGATTTTGCTCTCAGGAAGATAGCGATAGTCTCAGGTTTTCTGCTGGCAGGCAGCACATTCGCACAAGTTGCACCAGTGCTGCCGGTGCCCCAGAACGTGGTGAGCCTGTCCGCCAGTGGCTCGGTCGAGGTCATGCAGGACCTGCTGGTGCTGACCTTGAGCACCACCCGTGAGGGGGCAGATGCCGCGTCGGTGCAGGCGCAGCTCAAGTCGGCTCTGGACGGCGCGCTGACCGAGGCCCGTCGGGCGGCGCAGCCGGGCCAGATGGACGTGCGCACAGGCAACTTCAGCCTGTTCCCGCGGCATGATCGGAGCGGCAACATCAGTGGCTGGCAAGGCTCGGCCGAGTTGGTGCTGGAAGGCAAGGACTTCCCTCGCATTGCGGCTACGGCCGGCAAGATCCAGGGCATGGCGGTGGGCCAGGTATCCTTCGGGCTGAGCCGTGAGGAGCGCAACCGGGTGGCGTCCCAGGCACGAAGCCAGGCTATCGAGAAGTTCAAGGTCGAAGCATCCGAGATCGCGCGTGAATTCGGCTTCTCTGCGTACACCCTGCGCGAGATCTCGGTGAATGGTAGTGACGGCCTGGAGGTGCGCCCCCGCATCATGGCGATGTCGGCCAAAGCCTCCATGGCTTCGGATGCGCCCATTCCCGTGGAAGCGGGCAAGAGCACAGTGGTGGTGAACGTGTCGGGTTCGGTGCAGATGCGCTGAAGTGTCTGCGCCGGGCGGCGGCACGTCAGCGGCCGGTGCCTTCCGCCACCTTGATCTTGCCGTCCCGCGCGGCGGCGGCCATGGTGGCGTAGTCTTGTGCGGTTTGTTCCGCGTAGCCGGCAGAAAACCGGGCGATGGCATCTTCAAACTCGCTGGATTTGCCGATGTAGCCGCTGAGCACCGCTGCATCACCGGACTTGGCGTGTGCCAGTGCCAGTGCCCAGCCGCACAGCCTGCAGTATTCGATGAAGCCCTTGGAGCTGATGCTGCCGGGCTCCAGGTCGATGCTGCCCTTCATGTCGCGCAGTTGCCGTACATAAAAGTGCACGCCATCGAGTTCCCCCCAGCCCAGGAAGATGTCTGGCGAGCCCTGGATCAGGCGCTGTCCAGTCACCACACGCTCCCCCTGGTTGCCGCTGGCGGGCAGAGGCGCCGGGGCGTAAGGCGCCAAAACGGACGGCTGTGCTTCCTTGATCTGCAAAAACAGCGGGTCGTCTGCATCGCGGCCTTGCAGCAGGACCACCCAGCAGCGTGTTCCCACGCTGCCTACACCGACCACCTTGTGTGCCACGTCCAGGACGCTGTAGCGCTCCAGCAGCATTTGCCGGTCAGGGGCAAGGGTGCTGAAATAGGCTTCCAGGAACAGGTTGATGGCCTCTTGCACGGGGCGACCCATGGAGGTGTGTGATGCCCGGACGATAAAGGGGCGCTGCTCCACGATCTGGTGGGCGTCGTCCACCAGGTCGGTCATTTTGTCGAGCACCTGCAAGTGGTTGCGCCGACGCGCCTTGTTGAGCAGCGCGTGGACGCGCTCGTGCAAGGCGGGCGAGAGCGATGCGATCAGGGTGTCGCTGTCGATGAAGTCGTACCAGAGGGCCAGGTGGCCCATGCCCGCGTAACGCCGCAGCCGCTTCTGGTAGCTGGCGACGATCGCGCGCGCGGCTGCATCGCAGGCGCCAGTATCGCCGCCCAGATGGCGCGCAGCCGCAAAGGCGCTGGCTGCCAGGCGCTTGAGGTCCCATTCCCAGGGGCCGAACTGGCATTCATCGAAGTCGTTGATGGCAAATATCAGCTTGCGTTCTGCAGAGGCGAACACCCCGAAGTTGGACACGTGCATGTCCCCGCACAACTCGACCTGCAGGCCTGTTTGCGGTGTGGAGGCCAGGTCGGCGGCCATGACCGCCGCCGAGCCGCGCAGGAACGCAAAGGGTGATTGCAGCATGCGCGCATGTCGCACGGGCACCAGTTGGGGAATCCGTGTCTTGGCCTGCTCTCGCAGGATGCGCAGCGGGTCCACGGTGCGGTGGCGTGTGAACTCGCTGTGGCTGGAACGCGGTACCCGTTCGCGCAGTGCCTTGCCTGCGTCCATGCGCTCCTCCAGCGACGGCTGGCGGGCCATCAGGACACGGGAGGTGGCCTCAACCAAGGGGATATGCCTGGAGGCCGTCACTGCTTTCGGAATGCTCATGGATACCTTCGGGAACGGTGGAGTGCAGGTCTCTGTGCGCGTCAGTGCGTCATGTCTCTTGCTATTGCGCTGTCCAGGCGCCATCCATCTGCCAGGCCACGCCGCGTACGTTGTTGCCGGCGGGCGAGCAGAAGAAGACGGCAAGTTCACCCAGCTCTTCTGGCGTGGTGAACTGCAGTGAAGGCTCCTTTTCTGCCAGCAGTTCTTCCTGGGCGGCTGACACCGAGATGCCCTGAGCCGCAGCGCGGGCGTCGATTTGTTTCTGCACCAGCGGTGTCAGCACCCAGCCCGGGCAGATGGCGTTGCTGGTGATGCCGGTGCGGGCGGTTTCCAGGGCCAGGGACTTAGTGAAGCCCACGATGCCGTGTTTGGAGGCCACATAGGCCGATTTCTGGGCCGAAGCCACCAGTCCATGCGCGCTGGCGACGTTGATGATGCGCCCCCAGTTGGAGTTCTTCATGGCCGGCAGGGCCAGCCGGGTGGTATGGAAGGCACTGGTCAGGTTGATGGCAATGATGGCGTCCCACTTCTCGACCGGGAACTCCTCGACCAGGGCCACATGCTGGATGCCAGCGTTGTTCACCAGGATGTCCACCTGGCCGAATTCACGCGCTGCAAACTGCATCATGTCCTCGATCTCGGCGGCCTTGGACATGTCTGCACCATGGTAGGCGACCTTCACGCCCAGAGCCGCAACCTGGCCCTTGGGGCCCTCCACGTCGCCAAAACCGTTGAGCACGATGTTGGCGCCCTGGCGCGCCAGGGACAGGGCGATACCCAGACCGATACCACTGGTGGAGCCGGTCACAAGCGCTGTTTTGCCTTTGAGCATGAAAGTTACTCCGAATCAATTAGGATGGAACCAGATCATTATCTCTACTGTCTCTGTTTTTTTTCACTGCGTGCTTTGACATGGCTGAGCCTCTTTTGAAGTTTGTCGAATGCGCCACGCTGCCCTCCGCTGGTGCCAGCCCTGATGCCTCTGTGGCTGCGCCTCACCGCATGGCCTACTGGGAATGGAACAATACCGGCAATCCGCAACATCCGCATGTGATCGTCTGCGTTCATGGCCTGTCGCGCCAGGGGCGTGATTTCGATGTGCTGGCCCGCACGTTGAGCGAGCAGGCGCGGGTGGTGTGCCCCGACGTGGTGGGGCGGGGCCGCAGCGACTGGCTGGCGGATCCCATGGGCTACCAGATTCCCCAATATGCCGCAGACATGCTGGCCCTGCTGGCCCAGGTACATGCCGGGGCGCCCGTGGAAGTGCTGGACTGGGTGGGCACCAGCATGGGCGGGCTGATAGGCATGGCCATCGCCGGCAGCACCGACGTGCCATTGCCGGCACCGGTGCGACGCTTGGTGCTCAACGACGTCGGCCCGGTGATCCAGTGGGATGCCTTGCAGCGGATAGGTACCTACCTCGGCAAGATGCCGCGTTTTGAATCGGTGGAGCAGGCGGCAGACGCCATGTGGGCTGTTTCCACGGGCTTCGGCCCCCATACGCCCCAGCAATGGATGGCCCTGACGCGGCCGATGCTCAAGGCATTGCCCGGTGGCGGGTGGACGCTGCACTATGACCCGGCCATTGCAGTGCCGTTCGGCCAGATGGACAAAGCAGGTTCGGAACAGGGCGAGGCCGTACTGTGGCGCCTGTACGACGCGATCCGTGCGCGCACGCTGCTGCTGCGCGGCGCGCAGTCTGACCTCTTGCTGGCTGAGACGGCAAAGGCCATGGCCGGGCGCGGCCCCGAGGCACGGTGTGTCGAGTTTGACCGCGTGGGCCATGCGCCTACCCTGGTCGCGGATGCGCAGGTGCGGGTGGTGCGCCAGTTTCTGCTGGACGTCTGAATGGGGTACGCATGAAACCCATGGTCCCGTCAACGGTGGCCGCCCCCACACCGGCCAGTGTGCCCAGCCTGATAGCGGCTACGGCCCATACGTTGCCTGAACAGGTGGATGCATTGGCGCGCGCGCGGGCATTTGCGGTGCCGCTCATCACGGACGAACTCCTTGATTCCGGCGAAGGCAAGCTGGCCCATGCCGATGCGGTGGCGGCCATCCTCAAGGCGGTGGATGGCTCCGAAGCCATGCAGGCCGCCAGTTACCTGGTGTATGCCTGCGAGCACCTGAACAAGCCCTTTGAAGTCATCGGCAAGGCCTTTGGCGAGAACTTCGCGGCGCTGGCCCTGGAAACCACCAAGCTCATGCGGGTGCACCAGCAGGCCCGCGAGGCGAACACTGCGGCCCGCCCGGTGGACGAACAGGCGGTGCAGACCGAGAACGTGCGCAAGATGCTGCTGGGCTTCTCGCGCGACCTGCGGGTGGTGATGCTGCGGCTGGCCTCGCGCCTGCAGACCCTGCGCTACCACGCGGCCACCCGGCGGCCCATATTACCGCTGCTGGCACGTGAGTCGCTGAACGTGTTTGCGCCGCTGGCCAACCGGCTTGGCATCTGGCAGATCAAGTGGGAGATGGAGGACCTGGCCTTCCGCTTCCTGGAGCCTGACACCTACAAGGAGGTGGCGCGCCTGCTCGACGAGAAACGTGCAGGGCGGGAGTCCGGCATGGAGCAACTGCGCGCCCAGCTGGAGGCTGAATTGCAGGCCCGGGGTATAGCCGCGAGTGTGCAGGGCCGGCCCAAGCACATCTACAGCATTGTCAAGAAGATGCGGGGCAAGTCGCTGGGCTTCGACCAGGTGTTCGACATCCGGGCCTTGCGGGTGATCGTGCCCACGGTCACTGACTGTTATGCAGCGCTGGGCTGGGTGAATTCACGTTTTACGCCCATCGTGGAGGAATTTGACGACTACATCGCCCGGCCCAAGGCCAATGGGTACCAGTCGCTGCATTCGGTGGTCCGGGACGCTAACGACAAGGCTATCGAGATACAGATCCGCACCACGGCCATGCATGAACATGCCGAGCATGGCGTGGCCGCGCACTGGGCCTACAAGGAAGCGGGTGCCAAGGGTTATGGCGGCGGGGTGACCGCTACCAGCGAATACGATGCCAAGATCGCAGTGCTGCGGCAACTGCTGGCCTGGGAGCGCGACCTGTCGGGTTCGCAGCAGGGCCAGGGACTGTTCGACGATGCGATCTATGTGTTGACGCCCGATGCGGCCATCGTCGAGCTGCCCCAGGGCGCCACGCCGGTAGACTTTGCCTATTCCGTGCACACCAGCGTGGGACATCGCTGCCGTGGTGCCCGTGTGGATGGCGTGATGGTGCCGCTGAACACGGTGCTGCATAACGGCCAGACGGTAGAGATCATTGCCGCGAAGGAGGGTGGTCCATCACGGGACTGGCTCAACGCTGAACTGGGCTATCTCTCCAGCTCCCGCGCCCGCGCCAAGGTGCGGGCCTGGTTCAATGCCCAGTTCACGCACGAGACGGTGTCCAGAGGCCGTGAGGCGGTCGAAAAGCTGCTGCAGCGGGAGGGCAAGACAGCCCTTAAGCTGGATGACATCGCTACCCAGCTGGGCTTTCGTGCGGCAGACGATCTCTTCGAGGTGGTTGGCAAGGACGAGTTCTCGCTGCGCAACATCGAAACCCTGCTGCGCCCGCAGGAGCCGCCGCTGGAGCCCGATGACTATGTGCTGTTGAAGAAGCCGCGCACCCCGGAAAAGGGGGCTCGGGGCGGCGTGTTGGTAGTAGGGGTTGATTCGCTGATGACCCAGCTGGCCAAGTGCTGCAAACCCGCACCGCCCGACGGCATCCTGGGGTTCGTCACCCGTGGCAATGGGGTCAGCGTACACCGGTCGGACTGCCGCAATTTCCGCGAAATGGCTGCGCGCAGCCCCGAGCGGGTGATTGAGGTGGACTGGGGTCAACCCAAAGCCGACACCGCGTCGATGTACCCGGTGGATGTGATGATCGAGGCTGCTGACCGACAGGGGTTGTTGCGTGACATCTCCGACGTCTTTGCCCGTGAAAAAACCAACGTGATCGGTGTGCAGACCCAGTCGGTCAAGGGTACGGCCTGGATGACGTTCACGGTCGAGGTGTCCGATGCAGGGCGCCTGTCGCGCGTGGTGGGACAGGTGGCCGAAGTGCCCGGTGTGCGCCATGCGCGCCGGCGTTGATAAGAAGAAGTGCGCGGGTTGGGCGAGAGGCCAGTTTTTATGGCTATAATCACAGTCTCGGACAGATTTTCAGGCGCGTAGCTCAGCTGGTTAGAGCACCACCTTGACATGGTGGGGGTCGTTGGTTCGAGTCCAATCGCGCCTACCAAGTTTCCCCTCTGAAAGTGACCAGCTTTCAGGACTTCGGGGAACTGTTGGGGAACTTCGAGGTTTCCAGCATCATCAAGCCGCCTTTTCCAGGGCGGCTTTTTCGTTGGCGAGCACAGCCTCCATCTTTGCCCGTTCCCGGCCACGATCGGCCCCGTCGATCCATTTCGCATAGACGGTGAACAGCATCTTCGCGTTCTTGTGCCCCATCTGGCGGGCGATGTAGGCCGGGTTCACCCCACCCCCCAGCGCTGTGGCCGCGTAGGTGTGCCGTGTCTGGTAGGCCCGACGCCGCCGAATGCCCAGACGTTTGAGACAGGGGGTCCAGTAGTGGTCCCGCTGGCTGCGCTCATCGTGGAATGGCCGGTTTGTTACCGGGTTCTGGAAGATTTCCGCGTCCTCACCGGCCATGAACGTCCATGGCTTCATGACCAGCAGGGCGTTGACGGCGCGATCCACCAGCTCCACATCGCGGGCGTTGTAGGTCTTGAGCGGCTTCACTTCCCCGGCGGAGCGTGCGCGCTCAACCCGAATCATGCGCAGTGTCCAGTCCACATCGCCCCACTTCAGGGCAATCAGTTCCTCTGGCCGCATACCAGCCATGAAGGCAAACTCGAAATAGGCCCAGATCCGAACGTCGTACCGTTCCTTCATGTCGGCCAGGATGCGGTTCATTTCCTCCATGGACAGTGGGTCAGGTGCCGGAGCCTGGTGCTTGCTGTTCTCGATCCCCTCCATGGGGTTGTCGGCCTTTAGCTCCCGCCCTGCGAGTTTGAACACGCCACGCAACGGGATCAGGTAGTTGTTCAGCAGTTTTGCCGATGCCCAGGGATGGCTGCCAACCTTGGCGGACACCACCGCGTGCGTCAGTTTGACGATGGGGGTCTTCTCGCCGAAGAGCGCCTTCCAGACATCGAGCGCGTTGGTGTACTGCGCCAGAGTCTTCTTGGCCAGGCGCCCTTTGGTTTGCAGCCAGGTGTCGCACATGTCTCCGAACAGGGACGCGCCGGCGGTGGGCTGGCCAGCGCGTGGACTGTCGGGGAAGTAGTCGGCCAGGCTGAAAATGCCCAGCCTGATCTTGTCCCGGATCTCGGCAGACACCCGGGCCGCGTACTTGAGGTTTGCTGGGGTAGGGGCCAGCGGTGCACCGTTGACGGTCAGCGTCTCCCTGCAGCGCTGCTCATTCCAGATGAAGAACAGTCGAATGCTTTTCGCCCGTGCCTCTACTCCGTCTCCGCGAGTACCCATGCCTCTATCCCCTCGGTGTCGATCCATACACGTCCGTCGGCAGCTTTACGGAACTGCTTGCCCTCCACCCAGATACCTCTCTGGAGGCGCTTGCGAATGGCTTCCTCGGACAGCCCCATCATTGCGGCGGCCAGCTCCACTGTTACAAACCGTGCAGATTTCACGTAGTGCTTTGCTTTGGCTTCAGCCATGATGCCCTCCCATCCCTGGTCCACCTGCAGTTTTCTGTTCGACCAGCAGCACCTGCACTTTCTTGCCCGACCTGCGGTCCTGCTGGTTCAGCTCCTCAACGACGCCGCTGAGTTGCTCGTGCTGGCGCAGGGCCTGCGTTAGCATCTTCACAGCTTGGCGCACGTAGGCGGGGCAGCGGTTGATCTTCTCGGCGCGCTCGGCCACGTAGGCGGTGGCCTGCTCGGGTGTGATGGCACCCATCGCGCCCAGGGACTCGACAGCGCTGAGCATGCCGCGCTGCATGTCGGGGTCCAGCATCCATTCGCAGCGCATCCAGGCCAGCAGCCGGCGCAGGTGGTTCACTTGCGCATCGGTCAGCGGCATGTCTGGGACGTTGGCATCGCCCATGAGGGTCAGAGGTCGGGTATCAGGCATCTTGTACGACTCCTGGTCCTGCAGGCGCGAAGGCGTCCCGCTCAGCTTCGTAAAGTGCCCCCGCCATTTCCAGCAGCCGCACTGGATCGGGCGGCGAACCCTCTCACCCCGAGGGCCGGCAATCTCATGGCAGAACTGCATCACCAGCTCTTCCTGCTTGGCGCACATGACGTCGAACTGCGGTTCCCACTGCACAGCTGCAGCAGCTGACGTCGCGACGAGCTGTACCCGCAACAGTTCCAGTTCCCGCGTCAGCACTTGAACCTTGGCCCGGGCCTCAGCCAGCTTTTCATATCCGATGATGCGAACACCATCCTTGGCCACCAGCACCGGCCGGGGCGTACCGCCCAGGGTGCGCGCGTGGTCCATCAGCTGGGCGAGGGCCTGGGTCACAGCATCATTGGCGGCACGGTCCAACTCCAGCTGGCGGGCGCCTTTCACGGAGACGTGCACGAGTTGATAGGCCAGGGCTTCGAGTGCATCCGTCCAGGCGTCGAAGTCGATGTGCCGGGGGGCCAGAGCCAGGGCTGCTAGAGAGCGGGGGATTGGCTGGGTCATACCGGAGGAGGGCTGGGGGCGGTCAGGCATAGCTTGCCTCCACCTGATCCATGGATGCCTTGGCAATTTTTACCGCATTCAGCACCGCATCGAAGTAACTGCAAGTCCACCCATCGCTCCAGCGGTCGAACTTGAACTGGTTGTTGAAGGCCAAGTGCTCGGCTAGATCGCTGAGTTCACTCGCCTCAAAGGTACGCCAGCGCAGATCGTCTGGAAGATCAATCTGCTCACCCATGATTTCCAGGTGCAGTTCGGCAAGCACCCATTTCACATGCTGCAGGGAGCCGTGAAGACCGGGCGTCTTTGCTGGTTCATCCGTATCGGCGTCGCCACCGAACACATGCACGAGCATGTTCAAAATGGCCTCGGCATTGTCGAGCCGCACGTAGATGCTCTGGTGTTGTGCGGCAGGCAGGCTGTACTTTTTCGTGGTTACAGCATTGAAGGCTTTTTGGGCTTTGACAGGTACCGCTGCCACCGTAGTGTCGTGCAGTCCATTTGGTACCAGATCCACCAGCCCAAATTCTGCGATCTGCTGATCCAGCGATGGCCCGGAGTAGGCCATGCTGCCATCTGTCAGTTCTTCGTAGACAGTGCAGGCCCGATAGGTGAGCGTTGCAGCCGACTCGGATATGTCGTTGTAGCCATCCATGCCCTCAGCAAGCATCGACGCCAGCGCAGCAGAAAACCCATCCAGGAGCCTTGGATTTGCAAGTAGCTGTTCGATCATCGCCTTCACGATGTTGTGCTGGGCCTGACCCGGTTCGCGGTAGCTGGCATGCAGATCAGCACGCGCGCTGGGCTCCTCGGCGGATGCTTCCCGAACCATCAGGGCAGCGAGGGCCTTGCCCTTCAAGAAGTCGCATTGAATGCCATCGGGCGAACGCGTTGAAAACCGCATGGCCTTTGGATCGTCAGTCAGGATCACGATCTCGCGTCCAGCTTCTTCGATGGCCTTGCGGCGTGCCAACGATGCTACGTCGTCAGGGACCAGCATGGCCATCTTCACCAGGGCGGCCAAGTCGTATCCTGTTGATTCGTAGTGGTCTTGATCTGCATTCTTTGGAGAATGGGAATGCAGATCAGCTGCGATAGTGGCGGCCAGCCGAAGCAGGCGTGTTGCATCACCACAGGTGTCGGGTGCTCCGCTGTCGGCTTGCCTTGCCGATTCCAGCGCATCGGCCAGAGCAGCGGTGACGTGAGAGCGATTTTCGCCAGGGGCCGGTGCCTTCTTGGCCTTCGGACGGGCTGGTGTTGCAACAGCGTTCATGCGGCACCTGCCTTCGCCTTGGCGCGTTCGTTGATGTCGTCAAGATCCTCCGCAGAGTCAGACGCGAGGCAGTGCATTGCATCGACAAGGCCACCGGTCAGCCACTCGCCGAGAGCAGTCCAACCGTCATATTCGGTCATCAAGACCGCCGAAATTGTGGCGATCCCCTGCATGCGCGCATGCAGCCGCTGGATTTGATGCTGCGCCACCACCAGGTCGGAAGTAAAGCCGCGCTCCGTTGCATACCGGTATTCCTGATGCAGGTCGAATCGGTTGCCAGGAACTTCAGCCGGATCAGGCGCTGCCCGCCGAATAGGGGGCTGGGGCTTGTCATTGAAGGGGCGGGCTCCCGCATAGGTGGCCAACTCCTTCAATGGCCCCAGGGTGGCAGGGGCGGCTTCCATTGCGTCGGAAATGCGCCGGAGGATATTCATCGCCTGGCTCGCAAGGATTGTGGCTATAAGTGCAGAGCCGGACGGCAGGTTGGCCACCTCAGACTCCAGCGTTTCGATAGCCTGCTTGAACATGGAGCTCAGACGGCCAACATCATCAGCCCGAACCGTCACAGGGTTGTCGTTTTTATCCCCGTAGGCCAATCTGCAAGCGAGTGCATCTGCTTCCTCGAACAGAGCGATAGACGTTCCAAGGTGTCTGAAGTCACAGTGCTCGATGATTTCACAAGCCAGAACAGACACAAAGGATAGCGCTTTGGATGCAGCAGTGCTGACGTCGTCAATCGGTGGTTTTGCAGGTGTCGGGGCCTGGGCTGCTTTGGTCTGTGCAGGGGCCTTGGTTGCGCCAGTACGGGCGTGCGTGATAACCTCAGTCATGTGAAAGTCCTTTGCTTCGTCGTAGTTGCGGGGGTCTTCATCGAAGCCCTGGTGGGTCCAATCACCAGGGCTTCACCTTTTTCGACGTCCAGTTTGTCGCGTTCTGGCCGCCGTGTCATGTGAGGATCGGGCATTTTTTCACCCTTTCCCTTCAAGTGCGCAGTCATTGCTGCTGTCCTTTCTCTTCCGATTGCTTGGAACGCTTGCCCTTGAAGGTCGAGCGCAGGCGGCTGACGATCTCGCCGTTGTAGGTTCGCTCACCCTCGGCTGCCGCTTCGTGCAAGGCAGCATGGAGGTCAGGTGGGAGGCGTAGGGCGGTTTTCACGTAGTCCTTCTGACTGGGCTTCTTGATTGTCATTTGTGCTTCCGTAATAGAGGCATGGAGCAATGATAGAGGCATGCTTCCATGATGGCGTCAATATCCGACTGCTTAATAGGGACTATGATGGAGGCATGGCTACCAGCATTGACCAAAAGAACTTCGTCAAGACGGCGCTTCGGCTGCCGCCAGAACTGCATGCCGCCGTGCATGAAGCAGCGCAGAAAAACGGGCGCAGCTATAACGCGGAGTTGGTGGAGCGCGTGCAGCGTTCTTTTGAAACTGAAGAGCGCGCTCAGGCCGACGAGTTGATGCGCGAGATGAGGCGCACACAACTTCATCTTGAACGTGCTGAGTTGCGCGCGCAGTACGGCTACCTGTTTGAAAGAGGGAGCGCTGCGGCGAGAGAGCTGGCAAAAATGCGCGAAGGAAGCTCGACGCTTGAAGTCAAAGAACTTGAGGCCATAGTCAATAGCGTCCGCATTGATAAGTCGCATCTGGACGCCAAAATCGCAGCAATTGACGCGCGCTTGGGTGAGCTGTCGCCGCGCGCCAAGCCCTGACCCTACAAAACCAGGGATTTCACCCAAAGGCCCCCCTACCCCCAAGAGGGAGTAACAGGAGGGTTTCACCACCCATGACGGGTACGTCGCATGCTCGGATCGTTGTTCCCCCTCCGAGCCCCGGGCTTCGACGTTCGGCCAGCCCCACGGATTCTTGCGGATTTGCACCGGGCGACCTTGCGGCCCCTTACCGTGTACCGCCATTGCGCTGGTCGGGTGAGCGGTGTGAATCGGGTGCGGCCCATGCAGGCCCATTAGCTGACGCGCCCTGACGGCCAAGGCGGGAATGACAAAAGCCCTCAAGGTCTTGTCATCCGAGGTAGCAGCTCGTAGACCCTTCCGGGTTTCCCCTTCAGGCTGGATGACAAGAGCTTGAGGGCTCTCTGGACCGAAGTCTGCCATAACTGCTACGTCTTGGCAGGGTGCATGGTCAAGATTTCGACCTTGCTTGGCGAACCCTAGTGGGGGGATAGTGACCACTTGTGAACTATGGATTACAATAAAACCATGTTCACGATCCGCCGCATGCCCCAGTTCGATGCTTGGTTCTCGGGATTGCGCGATGGGCTGACACAGCGCCGCCTGGTGGCCAGGCTGCGCAAGGTGTCGCTGGGCAACCTCGGGGATGTGAAGCCGGTGGGCGAGGGCGTGTTCGAGATGCGCGAGTTCTTCGGCCCCGGCTGGCGCATGTATTACGTGCAGCGTGGGACGGTGGTGATCGTGATGTTGGGCGGTGGCGACAAGTCCACCCAGCAGGCCGACATTGCCGCCGCGCAGGCATTGGCCGCAACTCTGGAGCCCGAGCAGGGCGAAATGAAGGAGTGAACCATGAACAAGAGAGTCAAAGTCGCTGATCTGCCGGTGTTTGATGCCGTCGATTACCTGAAGACGGAGCAGGACTGTGCAGAGTACCTTTCCGTCGTACTGGAAGACGGCGACCCAGCCCTGCTGGCTGCCGCCCTGGGTGACGTGGCGCGGGCCCGTGGTATGTCCCAGGTTGCCCGTGATTCCGGCCTGACCCGCGAAGGGCTGTACAAGGCGCTGAGCACCCAGGGCAACCCCAGCTTTGCCACCGTGATGAAGGTGATGCACGCCATGGGGTTGCAGATCAGCGTGCAGCCAGCGGCGCACGCCTGATGGATGGAGCAATGGCGTGGGCAAGCGTGCACCACTGTTGGATGCACTGAAGGCGTCGGGCCCAGGGTGGCAGTCTCGCGCGAACGAGCTGTTGCGGGCGGATATCAAGGCGGGGCGGCTGTAGATCACGCCGGCTCAGCCTGTTCGATGCTTTCGGCGTCCAGGCTAGCGCCCACCAGAACGGCATCCAGTGGTAGCGTGAGGACGGGCGAAATGGGCGCGGCGCGCTCAGCCTCCTGTTCACGCAAAACCCCGTTCATAGCCCGGTGCACGTTGACGGCGCAACGGCGGCCGACGAAGTGTGCCAAGGCCATCAGGCCGGCTTCCAGCGACTCCAAGGTCTGCGGGCTAGTGGTGGCCGGTAGCGTGGAGGGGGATATGTCGTCCAACAGCGTGGGCTGGACGGTGGAATGAACGCGACCGGACTCGGCTTCGGCATCACACTGGTCTGCCAGGGCGGCCACTTGGTCTGCCCAGATGCGGGCCTCGGCGGCTGCATGGCGCAAGCCGCATGCTGCTTGTGGCCAGCGCCGCGCCTCGATAGCGGACCTGGCCAGAGTGCACCGTTTCTGGTGCTCTTCGGGAGCCACCTGCAGGAGGGTGGCAGTGTCTGTGGGTTGCATGTTCACTCCAACGCCCAGACTGCTGAGCGCGGGAGTGATTAAACATCACGTGTTGTTTTTTGTCAAACGCAGTGTGTACATTATTTGTAAAGCACACGCCACGATTTTCTGGATTTGGGTGTCCTACTTTGACGGCTCGATGGTTTCCAGGACGGCCTGCAGGTTGCTTCTGAGTCTTTTGCTATCGGGGGCCAGAGTCATTGCTTGGAGTAACGCAGAAGCCTCTTGGCGGGCTGATTCCGGCAATCTTTCAAGAGAGCTGGCAAGCGCCTCCAAAACAATATGCAAAGGGGGAAATGAGCCTCCGCCAACAGTCATGGGTGCGAAGGAAATAGCTACACCGTCGCCAATCATTTTCGGTTCCAGACCACTAAGCACCCATTCGGCCGAAACGTGAAATCGCCGCTGAGCGCTCAACGCGCCAGCCTTGGATACGCCGCGCGTGCCCCAGTTTGTTACTACCTGCACCGCCTCATTGAGTTCTTTCGCGAGAGCACTTGGACCCACAACTCCTTGCTCCTTAGCCACGGAGAGTAGGCGGTCCAATGATTCATGTCGTGTGCGTTGGTTCATCGGTGCATTCTCGTTCCTGTAAACGGCATGTTGTTACACATAGCGGTTGGAAAAAAGCAAACGCGGCGTGTATTATGACCGAATGACTGACGCAGAACTCATCAAGCTTCATGGTGGGCCCAAGAGGCTGGCCCAAAAGATGAACCTTTCGGGAAGGTACGCTGTTCAGCGTATCCAAAACTGGAAAACGCGTGGCATTCCTGCAAAAGTGAAGCTGCAACATCCAAGTTTGTTTCTGGGCGCGGTTTTTCAGAATTTAGGCGGATCGGTCGCAAGCGCTTCGGAGTCTTTGGCGGAGGCGACAGCTCATGGCTGAGCCCATCGTCCCCCGTTCCTTGGTTCTCGACCGGGCCCGTACAGCCGTCGAATCTGGCCAACCCACACACCACTTTCAGCCCTGGCCTATCGGTTCTGCCGCAGGTCAGTTGTTCCTGCGTGAGGTGGAGCGGTTGCAGGCAGTGCGCGCGGCACCATTTCCACAGCGCTGAGGCGAGATCCTATGAACTCCACAGTGCCGCACAGTGTTTTGAATCCGTCGTCGTCGGTTTGCATGCTCGCCCCTTCCGGAGATCGTTGTGTGAGAACTCCATCCTACTTCCGGAAGAGGGCGGGCACCCATCACAGCGCCCCCCGCGTGCGCCGCATCGGCCGCTCGCCCTGCAACTGCACGGTGCTGCCCTCGCAGCGCACCTGCAGCTCTCCACCTACCCATGCAAGCCGCAATCGGCTGGTGGTCATCACGCGCCGCGCCTGCCTGGTTTCGGTGTCGCGGTTCAGGGTGATGGACGTGCGGCTGGATTCGTGCACGAGGCCGGCCGGGACCGGGGCGAATGGGGTAGGGCGAGGTGTTTGCATGGCCTCTATTGAAAATTTTTTGCCCGGCGAAAGCCATCCAAAGGCCTACAAATCTTTTGTGGGCGTGTGGAGTCAGGTAGGAGCATCCGATGGAAAACGGCATCAATGACGTGCTGATCGAGTGCGTGAAGGCATGTGGCGGCAGCAAGGCCGTAGGTCCCATGCTCTGGCCCGATCTCAAGACAGACGTGGCACAGCGCAAGCTGCTGGCCTGTCTGAATCCGGATCGCGTGGAGCGGCTGAATCCCGATCAGGTCACCTTCGTGGGGCGTAAGGCGCGCGAAAAGGGTTGCCATGCCCTAGTGGAGTTCTATGCAGTCGAGCTTGGCTATGCGCCTCCGGTCCCTGTCGAGCCGCGGGACGAAATGGCTGAATTGCAGCGGGCCTTCATAGAGTCCGTGAACCTGCAGGCCAAGCTTGCAGAGCGGATGGAGCGCGCCGCTGGCCGCATGCCACTGAGGGCTGTGGCATGAACCAGACCCAGGCCACTGAATACGGGACTCCCTCCGTTGGAGGAAGTCACAAGCGCGGACATAGATCGGCTGACCCTGCGTCTTCGGGTCGCTGAAGCCGAGACAGAAAAGATCCAAGCTCAGTTGCAGCACGCAATCTGGCTGCGGGACTATGACAACGCTGGAGGCCCAGCATGACGCAGCCTACCTGGGAGGATCTCCGTGCGAATGGATGGATGGTGGTGGACCACGAGACGCTGCTGGCCGGAACGTATCCGACGAACGTAGCAACAGTGGCCTTTGCCTTCCAGAGGGCCGAAGACGCGGCGATGCAGGTGTTCACTGTTGCAATTGACGAGGTGCCGATGTTTCAGCGGCAACTGGATGCGGCGGTTCGTATTGCACGCCGAGAGCTTCAGACCCTGCAGGAGTCAGCTGCAGCCCAGATGGTGTTTGATGTGGTTGAGCGCGCGAAAGGACAAGCATGATCGCCGAAGCAACTTCCATGCGACCCATCGTCCGCGCAGCAGCTTTTGAGTCCGATGTGTACCGGCAGATTGCCCTGGAACTGGCCGCGATCCACGACGCCAATGCGGGGCACATCGCGGTGTCAATGCGAAACCTTGCCGCAGCTGCAGGGATGTCCACAACGCAGGTGCGTAAGCATGTCCATGCCTTGGTGGCCTTGGGTGTGTTGGAGGTGACCGCGAATGCGCATGGTGGAGCGCCCGGTGCAGTCCCTCATTACCGATTCAACCTGGCGAGGCTGCAGGCGATGGCAACGCGCCCCGGGCAGACAAACGACATCTTCGATGCGTTGGAGCCATGCAGGCCTGAATTCCATTTCTTCTCTGAAGGACGTGCGCGCATGGTCGCCCAGCTTGTGGGCCGGCCAGGCCTGCGCTGTGTCCAGTTCCACCGCGATGCAGAGGGTGGGCGGCGGGACTATGGGCAGGTGCTGCTGACGCAGGTGCTGCGCCCTTGGCGCCTCAACGGCGGTTGGGACGCGGTGTTGTACCCCGTGATGGAACGTGAAGACGACTACCCGGAGGAGATCTTTCCGGGCGAATTTGAGAAGTTGCAACAGTGGGCCCAGGCAACCGCGCTGGGCCGAATTGAGAGCTTGACCACGGCATGAGCAATAACGTCCTCAATCAGTGCTGGCCGCTGAAGATGCCACCCACTGCCAAGCTAGTGCTCATCTCCATGGCTGATCAGGCCGACGATGATGGACGCTGCTGGCCCTCCATTCAGCACTTGAGTGATCGCACCTGCGTGTCCAAAAGAGCGGTCATCGATGCGATCAAGTGGCTGGAATCGAGTGCAGTGCTCATCGCTGATAGGAGCAACGGGCGCCACACCCGCTACCAAATAAAACCGGCTGTGTTCGTTCCCAGTGGCGTGCGCTCACCTAGAACGCAGGGAAGGGCAACCAGTGCAGATGCCGCACCAACCAGTGCAGATGCCGCACCGGTACCCGTGCAAATGCCGCACCAGTGCAAAAGCAGCACCAGTGCAGATGCCGCACCAACCAGTGCAGATGCCGCACCGGTACCCGTGCAAATGCCGCACCAACCGGTGCAGATGCCGCACACTAACCCTCAAGAACCACCATTAGAACCATCAATAACCCCCACACCGCGCGTGAAACGTGGTGCATCCGATCTGCCGGATGGGTTCGCAGAGTTTTGGGCAGAGTACCCGCGCAAGGATGCAAAGCCGAGGGCCGTGAAGGCTTGGACTGGAAAGCGGCTGGATGCGGATCGGGCATTGCGGGAGAAGGTCATGGCCGGCTTGGCGCGCTGGCGCAAGCACGACCAGTGGATCAAGGACAGTGGCACCTTTGCCATCAGGGTAATCCTTGGATGCCCGTGTAACAGGGCTCTCTAGAATCTGTCGCAGTGCAACAATGCACTGTCTCAAGGAGCTCAATGACCGTGCAAAACAAGAAAACTGTTGAACCCAGGCAAGGGCAGCGGATCATCAAGAAGTACCCCAACCGCCGTCTTTACGACACCACCACGTCCACTTACATCACGCTGACCGAGGTGAAGCAACTGGTGATGGATAGTGCGACTTTTCAGGTAATCGATGCCAAGACCGGGGATGACCTGACCCGCAGCATTCTGCTGCAGATCATCCTGGAGGAGGAGGCTGGTGGAGCTCCCATGTTCACGGAGGCGGTGCTGGGCAATATTATTCGTTTCTACGGGCACGCCATGCAGGGTTTCATGGGCACCTATCTGGAAAAGAACGTCCAGATGTTTTCCGAAATCCAGTCCAAGCTGACCGAGCAGTCCAAGGGGGTGACGCCCGAGGCCTGGGCCAAATTCATGAGCATGCAGTCCCCTGTGCTGCAGGGCATGGTGGGCAACACCTACATGGAACAGTCCAAGGCCATGGTGGCCCAGATGCAGGAACACATGCAGAAACAGACCGAGCAGCTGCTCGGCACCTTTGGTCTCAAGCGCTGAACGCCTTGCCCCTCCTGCGTTTCTGAGCCCTAACATCTGGACGAGCTGTGCAAGCTGGCCCGCTGTGATTCGGCTGTTGGCCCTGCCGTAGCGCTACCTATCCCTTCAAACCTTTAGACCAGGGTCATCGTCATGGACATCAAAGTTCTGGGCCTCGGGTGCAGCAAGTGCCATATCACCATCGAGATGATCGAGCGAGAGGCCAAAGTTTCTGGCGTTGCCGTAGAGATCATCAAAATCGAGGATCCGGACGAGATAAAGCGCCTTGGCGTCAAGGCCACGCCTGCCGTGATGATTGGCGATCAACTCGTACACAGCGGCGGCTTGCCCTCGCATGAAGAGGTGCAGGCCTGGTTGAAGCCGCAGACCCAACATCAACCACTGGGCTTTTTGATGCACCCCACCAGGCATCTGTTCTTCACGGGAAAGGGTGGCGTGGGGAAAACATCACTCTCTACAGCGACCGCGCTGACGCTGGCAGACGCGGGCAAGAAGGTCCTGCTGGTCAGCACGGACGCTGCATCGAACCTTGATGAAATGCTTGGCATCGAGTTGCGCAACACCCCCACCCCCGTGCCTGGCGCGCCAGGGTTGTCGGTGCTCAACATCGACCCGGATGTGGCGGCCGAGACCTACCGCCAGCGCGTCCTGGCACAAATGGCGACGCAAACCACCGAGGCTGAGCGGGCCACGGTGCGTGAGCAGTTGTCCGGCTCCTGCACCACCGAGATCGCATCCTTCGACGAATTTTCAAACCTGCTGGCTGGTGACGCCGCCGAATACGACCACATCGTGTTTGACACGGCGCCCACAGGGCACACATTGCGCCTGCTGAGCCTGCCCAAGGCCTGGAGCGGCTTCCTCAAGGACAACGACCGGGGTGCCTCCTGCCTGGGGCCGCATTCCGGCCTGAAGATGCAGGAGGTGCGTTTTAATGCGGCGCTCTCCGCCCTGTGTGACCCGGCGCTCACCACCATCGTGCTGGTGGCGCGTGCCGACCGCGGCGCGCTGGCCGAAGCGGCGCGCACCTCGGATGAGTTGAGGGTCCTGGGGCTGAACAACCAGCAGTTGGTGATCAACGGCGTTTTCAAGGCCACCGATCTCCATGATGGCGTCGCCCGTGCCATTGAGACCCTGGGCCAACAAGCGCTGGACGCGATGCCCGATGCCTTGCGGGCCTTGCCTCAAAGCACCGTGCCCTTGCGGGCGTTTGACACGGTGGGCTTGCCCGCCTTGCGCGCCCTGTTGACTGAACCGCCCCCAGCCAACGGACAAACTCGTTCCTTGGTCGATGAGCCGCCCTTGTCAGCCGAACACCTTGACAAGCTGGTGGACGAGTTGGCTTCAACCGGGCGCGGCCTGATCATGGTGATGGGCAAAGGCGGTGTGGGCAAGACTACTATCGCAGCGGCGCTGGCCATCGGTCTGGTCCAGCGTGGGCACGCGGTTCACCTCAGCACCACCGACCCGGCGGCGCATCTGGCCATGACGCTCGATGGTGAATTGCCGGGTCTGCAAGTCGGGCGTATCGACCCCAAGGTGGAAACCCAGCGCTACATTGACAAGATCATGGCGGCGCGGTCACCGGGCCTGGATGAGCAAGAGCGTGCGTTGCTGCTGGAGGATCTGCAGTCCCCCTGCACCGAAGAGGTCGCTGTGTTCCATGCGTTCTCGCGCACGGTGGCCGAAGCGCGCAGCGCTTTCGTGGTGCTGGACACGGCGCCCACCGGCCACTCGCTGTTGCTGATGGATGCCACCGGGGCTTACCACCGGCAGATGACGCGTGAGTTCGAAGGCCAAGCCTCGGTGCATGTGGTCACGCCGCTCATGCGCCTGCAAGATGCCCGCTACACCCGCATCATCCTGGTCACGCTCCCGGAGGTGACGCCGGTGTCCCAAGCGGCTGCCCTGCAGGATGACTTGCGGCGCGCCAAGATCGAACCGTATGCATGGGTGGTCAACAAGTCCATCCTGGCAGCTGGTACCCATGACCCCTTGTTGCAGGCCCGGCTGGATGGTGAGAGGCGACAGATGGCCAGGTTGGCAGGTGGGCTGGCTCAACGCACCTTTGCCGTGCCATGGGTTCCGCAAGCGCCCGTCGGGCTGGTGGCGTTGTCTGCGTTGCTGGCCTCATGACATGGCTTGCCTGCATGGGCAACGGCTGACCAGCAAGAGCACGCCACTTGCCAGGCCGTAACTGCGAAAATGAGGCCCTGTGTGTGCAGCCGTGTGCACTTTATTCTGCACACGCCTTAAAACACGGGTTTTATTTTGGAAAATAACCTTATCAATCAAAAACTTAGCCCATGGCGTGTGAGCGTGGCACCGATGATGGATTGGACGGCGTCTTAAAAAATCATTGATAAATCAATGTGTTGCAGTGATTTTTTTGGAGTCGTTGCATTTTCGTTGCACTGGAAGTGCAGAAAAGCGCTTGAGTTCGGGGCCGAGTTGCACTTTCCAGAACGTCGTCAGCGCCTGAAGCGTCGGCGACGGTGCCAGTCCAGCACGCCCCTGGCTGACTTGACTATACGGCTGATATCCGTATGATCTGATGTCTGTACTAGGAGAACCGACATGGGCGCGCTCGCACTCAAAGATGCTCGCATGGAGCTCAAGACCACCAAGGAAGCCAAGGAGCTGCTGAGCAAGGCCGCCGTCCTGGGCGGCATGGACCTGTCGTCCTTCATGCTGTCGACCGCCATGGAAAAGGCGCGTGCGATCCTGCTCGACCACACCTCCATCCAGCTCTCGGTGCAGGGGCAGGCGCAGTTGGCCAGCGTGCTGCAGACGCCGGTTGCTCCGACCGAGGCCATGAAGGAACTGCGCCGCACGCCCCGCTTGAAAGTGCGTGAATGAGTTTTTTCATCACTCGCTTCGATCCGGGGGCGAAGTATGGGGGCTACAACCAGTTCGATTGCCAGCACGCCGTCATCAACAAGTTCGTCAAGGACTCGCTCAAGAAGCAGATCAAGCAAGGCCTGAGCGTGGCCTACGCGCTGCTGGAGGAGGATGGCGACACGCAGCGATTCGCCGGCTTCTTCACGATCGCCAGCCACACCATTGCGCTGTCGGCTCTGGGCGCCCTGCAGCGTGGCGGTCTCCCCAAAACCATTCCCTGTGTCCGCTTGATCATGCTCGGGGTTCACCATGCCGATGCAGGCCAGGGTCTTGGCTTGCAGCTCATGAACCATGCGCTGGACATCGTGAAGGTGGGGGCGCAGAGCATCGGGAGTTACGGCCTGTACCTGGATGCCGACGCGGGAGCGTTCGGTTTCTATCAGAAGCTGGGCTTTGTGCCGCTGGAGGGCGACAAGAGCCCCGCGCCGTCGCCCATGTTCTTGCCGATGTCGGCGATTCCCTGAGTGAGGCGGGTTACAGCGGCCTGAGGGTCTACTGTTGTGTGGGCCAGCTCACGGTCGGCAACTTCGCCTGTCGCAAGAAGCTCGGATACTGTGCAAAAACTACATGAATCTGGGGAGGCGAATGGCACGCATACGTCGGCTGGAAATCCGCAACTTTCGATCGATCAAGTCGCTCGAATGGGCACCCTCGGCGGGTATCAACTGCCTCATCGGTCCGGGAGACAGTGGCAAATCGAGCATCCTGGATGCCATCGATCTATGCCTGGGCGCGCGGCGGACCGTGGGCTTCGCCGACACGGACTTCTATGGGCTTGTCGTCACCGAGCCCATCGTTATCGCGGTGACCTTGGGCGGGCTTCCGGACGAATTGTTGAGCCTGGAAGGCTACGGCGAGTTCCTGCGGGGCTTTGACGCAGCGACCGGGCAGATTGAACCCGAACCCAGGGCTGACATTGAGACTGCGTTGACACTGCGTCTCGAGGTAGGGGCGGATCTGGAGCCGTCGTGGCTGCTGTTCTCAGAGAGGGCGCAAGAGCAAGGGCTGGAACGTGGCCTTACCTGGAAGCATCGTGCCGGGATCGCCCCCGCGCGCATCGGTAACTACGCGAGCTCCCATCTGTCCTGGAGCCGCAACTCCGTACTCAACAGGCTGACTGACGAGCGCCCCGATCTCGGAGCAGAGTTGGCTCGTGCGGCGCGGGACGCGAGGACAGGGTTTGGCAACCAGGCCGGTGTTCAGCTAGCAGAGACCCTTCAGGTCGTGACGCGTACCGCCACGGCGTTGGGTGTGCCCGTGGGTCAGGCGCAGGCCATGCTGGACGCGCACGCCGTCTCCATTGGCGATGGTGCCATCGCGCTGCACAGCCAGACCGGCATCCCGCTGCGCTCACTGGGGACGGGATCGGCACGGCTGCTCATGGCCGGGTTGCAGCGCGAGGCCGCTCAGGCGGCCACCATCGCACTCGTGGACGAAGTCGAATTCGGACTTGAGCCCCACCGGCTCAAGCGCCTGCTGGATTCCTTGGGAGCCAAGGATGCGAACCTGCCCCTTCAGGTATTCATGACCACGCACTCGCCCGTTGCGCTGCGCGAGCTTACCGGGAACCAGTTGTTCATCGTTCGGTGCGAAGGCGATCGCCATGTAGTTCGCGCCGCAGGCGTGACCGATCAGGTGCAAGGCATCCTGCGCACGGACCCGGAAGCCTTCCTGGCGAAGTCCATTCTGGTCTGCGAAGGGGCCAGTGAGATCGGACTGGCGCGGGGCCTCGATCAGTATGGCGTGGAGGATCACAACCAGACCTCGTTCTTCGCGCTCGGTGGCGCATACGTCAACGCCGGTGGCAGCACGCCGGACCTGTGCCTGGACAAGGCGCTTGTCTTGCGCAGGCTGGGCTACAACGTGACTGCATTCATCGATGCGGATAAGGCACCGACGCCGGCGCTCCTTGCGACGCTTGCCGCTGAGGGCGTTGGCCTGCTCACTTGGCGGCTAGGCAGAGCGTTGGAGGATGAACTGTTCATCTGCATGTTGACGCCGACCGAAAACTGACCATCTGAAGGCGGGAGTGCCGCTTCAAAATTGACCAGGGTGTATCACGCGACTGCTGAATTTTTTGGCAGGAGCAAACGAGGTGATCACCATGGACAT
>Ga0116180_1000696_pt1 | contig 30518 bp, 29 predicted proteins | sample AD_UKC073_MetaG_FD_89804 | JGI IMG/M metagenome (GOLD analysis project Ga0116180, IMG submission 89804) | Active sludge microbial communities of municipal wastewater-treating anaerobic digesters from USA - AD_UKC073_MetaG | ecosystem: Engineered > Bioreactor > Anaerobic > Digestate | place: USA... | reverse complement strand
CAAACGGCTGAAGTCAAGGCGCGTCACGCCGCGCCAGCGCGCCGTAGATCACCAGCCCCAGCACCAGCGCCGCAGCGGCGATTTCCAGCGACCAGGCGAAGCCCTGGGCCGGCGTGGCGCTGCGGGCCAGCAACGCGGCCACCAGGGGCGGGCCGGCGATCTGGCCCAGGCCGTAGGCGGCTGTCAGCAAACCGATGAAGGCGCTGGCGTCGTGCGGACGCAGGCGGCGCGCCTCCTGCACCGCGAACAGCGTGATCGCGGTGAACGGCAGGCCCAGCAGCAGGCTGCCCAGCGCAAAGCCGGCCAGGCTGGGCAGCCACACGCTCAGCAGCACGCCCGCCGCCTGCATCGCATAGCAGCCCATCAGCAGGTGGCGGCGGTCCCAGTGCACCGGCAGGCGCACCGTGCACAGCGCGCCGCCGGCCACGCCCAGGCCGAACAGCGGCCAGAACAGGTCCAGCCACACCGAACCCGGCAACGCCTGGCGCGCGATCACCGGCAGGAAGGTGGCGGTGATGATGTAGCCGAAGCCGGCCAGGCCGTAGGCCAGGCTGAACAGCCACAGCGTGCCGCGCGGCGTGGGCGCATCACCGGCCTGCGGCGGCGGCGGCGCAGCCACCCGGCCGCGCAGCTGCACCCAGGCGATGGCACTCAGCCCCACCGCCAGCAACGCGAACACCGCCCAGCCGGTGGCGGCCTGCACGCCCAGCGCCACCATCGCGCTGGCGGCCAGACCGCTGGCGGCAATGCCCAGCCCCGGGCCGACGAAGATGATGCCGGCCAGCGCCGGTGCGCCCAGCGCCGTCAGCCTTGCCAGGCACCAGCCCGACACGTAGACGAAGACCAGGGCGCTGGCCACGCCGGCGGCAAAGCGGGCGGCCGGCCACAGCGCGGGCAGCGGCAGGGCCATGGTGGCGGTCAGCACCACGGTGGCGACCAGGCCGGTCTTCACCGCCGCGGTGTGGGCCGGTGCTGCCCAGCCCCGGCGCCGGCACAGCGCGGGCAGCACGGCACAGGCCATCGCGCCCAGCCAGTAGCCCAGGTAGTTGGCGGTGGCCAGCCAGCTGGCTTGGCCCAAGGTGACGGTGCCGTCGTGCAGCATCATCGGCAGCAGCGGCGTGAAGGCGAAGCGGCCGATGCCCATGGCCACGGCCAGCGACAGCAGGCCGGCCAGGGCGATGGCCAGCGGGCGCGGGCCACTGGCGGGAGAAGGGGAATGCATCGCGGCATTCTCCCGGGCCCTGCCGGGGCAGCCGGCCGCAGCGGTGCATTCGGTGCTGGCGCCGCCGCCGGCCGAAGCCTCAACCCCGGATCAACCGCCCCGGCGTGGCCCCGGTCAGCGCGTCGTCGCGCAGCACCTCGACACCGGCGACGAAGGTGTGGCGGTAGCCGTCGGCGCGCTGCAGCAGGCGGCGACCGCCGGTGGGCAGGTCGTAGACCACCTCGGGCGCACGCAGGGCCAGGCGGTCGAAATCGATCACGTTGATGTCGGCGCGCAGGCCCTCGGCCAGCAGGCCGCGGTCTTTCAATCCGTAGACGCGGGCGGTGTCGGCGGTCTGCTTCTTCACCAGCATCTCCAGCGCCAGCTTCGGGCCCCGGGTGCGGTCGCGTGCCCAGTGCTTGAGCAGGTAGGTCGGGCCCGCCGCATCGCAGATCAGGCCGACATGGGCGCCGGCATCGCCCAGGCCCATCACCGTGGCGGCATCGGCCAGCATGGCCTGCACCACGCTGAAATCACCGCCGGTGTAGTTCTCGAACGGGTGCAGCAGCAGGCCGCGGCCTTCGTCGGCCAGCAGGGCCTGCAGCGCCAGTGCCCAGGCGGTGGTGCCCTCGCGCGCGGCACGTGCGGCCAGGCTTTGCGACGCATCGGGCTCGTAGTCGAGCTGAGGGCCCAGCGCGAAGGTGCGGCGGAATGCCTTGTCGAACCAGGCCGTCAGCGCGTCGTCGGGGCGCTCGGTCACCAGGCGCTCGCGCAGCGCGGCGTCGGCCTGCAGGCGGGCGACACGTTCGCGTGGCGTCAGCGGCAGCAGCGGTGCCCAGGCCGGGTGGGTCTCGAAGGGATTGCGGCTGGTCTCGAAGCCGAACAGCACGCCGATGCTCTTGGCGCCGACCTGGCCCGTCACGTCCAGCCCGGCGGCCCGGGCTTCGTGGATCTGGTCCAGCGTCTGGCGCCACAGGTCGGGTGCGTTGTCCACCTGCAGCAGCAGCAGCGACATCGGCCGCCCGGCGGCCTCGCAGGCGGCGCGCAGGATGGCGAAGTCGCCTTCGCCGAAGTCGGAGTTCACCTCCAGCACGCCCTTGCCGGCGCGGCGCAGCGCCGCGGCGATGGCGAACAGCTCGGGCTCGGCGGCCGTCAGGCTGGGCGTGAAGCGGCCGTCGCGGGCGCGGTGCTTGATGGTGCGCGAGGTGGTGATGCCCAGCGCACCGGCGTGCAGCGCCTGCTCGGCCAGGCTGGCCATCTGGTCCAGCTCGGCCGCGCTGGGGTGCTGCTGGTGATCGGCGCCGCGCTCGCCCATCGCGTAGAAGCGCAGCGCCGCATGCGGCAGCTGGGCGCCGATGTCCATCGTGTAGTGGCGTTTCTCCAGCGCGTCCAGGTACTGCGGGAAGGACTCCCAGGACCAGGCCATGCCCTCGGCCAGCACCGTGCCGGGAATGTCTTCCACGCCTTCCATCAGGTTGATCAGGTAGTCCCTGGCGCCGGGGCGCACCGGCGCGAAGCCGACGCCGCAGTTGCCGAACACCGCGGTGGTGACGCCATGCCAGCACGAGGGCGTGAGCTGGCTGTCCCAGGTGGCCTGGCCGTCGTAGTGGGTGTGGATGTCGACGAAGCCGGGCGTGACCAGCAGGCCGGTGGCGTCAACCAACCGCTGCGCTGGCCCCAGGTTGCTGCCCACGGCGGCGATGCAGCCGTTGCGCACGGCCACGTCGGCCTGGCGCGCGGGTGCGCCGCTGCCGTCGATGACGGTGCCGCCCTGGATGAGGATGTCGTGCATGCGCTGTCTCCTGTGGGGTCGGGCCGGTCTGGTGCGCCGGTTGCGAACCATTCTGGCGACCGGCCACGGGCAAGGATTGCCCGCAGGTGACAGCGGACGGCGTCAGTCGTCCTTCAGCGGGCGCGGCCTTGGCACCAGGGTCGGCTGCAGGCCGGCGATCCAGGCGCGCGCGGCCGACAGCGAGGGGAACAGCTGGCAGGGCAGGTCGACGTAGCGCAGGGCGATGAAGTGCTGCGCACTGGCGACGGCGCTCGGATGCACCGCCACCGTGGCGAGCACGATGTTGGGATTGGTGCGCGCCGGCGCGATGTGCAGGGCCGCGGTCTCTGCCGTGGACTCCGGGGTGAACTCGTAGCTCAGCGCCCCCAGGTAGTCGCTGATGCAGTAGCGCAGCTCATCGAAGCGCGGATCGGTGCAGACCAACTCCAGCGAGCGGCGCCGCTCGGCGATGCTGACGTGGCCGACATGACGGCGGACGACACCACCGGGTTCCCAGTACAACTCGAAGGGCATGCGGGAGCGCCGCACGCGGCGGCAGGCAAGAGGGCGGGCGGAACGGACTTCGTCTTGGACATGTTCGCCTTGCTCCCGCGAGGCCGGCTGTGCCGCCGGCTTGCCAAGGCGCCCCGTGACGGGACGATCTGCGCAGTATAGGAGCCGCCCTGCCCCGCCCCGCCGCTCGGTCTGCCGCTCAGCCCGCCGCCAGCAGCCGCCGCGCCGCGCCGGCCACGGCAGCCGGCGGCACCCTGGGCGGCGAAGAGCTCCCAGCTGGGCATCGACACCACCGCGGTGGCGATGCCCTCGGCCTGCAGCGCCGCGCGCGCGGCCAGGGCGATCGCGACCTCGGAGCCGGTGGCCGGCAGGGTGACGCGGCGCGGCCCCCTTCGCCTTCGGCCAGCACATCGGCGCCGCGGGCGCTGAGGTTGGCATCGGTGTGCAGCCGGCGCACGGCCGGCAGCGCCTGGCGGGCAAACACCAGGGTGCTGGGCCCGCTGTGGTGGTCCAGCGCGATGGCCCGGCATTCGGCGGCCTCCACCGCGTCGGCCAGGCGCAGCACCAGCATGTTGGGCATGGCCCGCAGGCCGGCCAGGATCTCCACCGGCTGGGGCGTGGGCCCGTTGCGGCCGATGCCGATGGAATCGTGGCTGAAGACGAACTTGACCGGCAGGCCCATCAGCGCGGCCATGCGCATCGCCGGGCGCTCGTCGTCGGAAAACGCCAGGTCGGTGATCGCCAGCGGCACGATGCCGCCGTGGGCCGCCAGGCCGTTGGCCATGGACCCCGTCACGTGGTCACGCACGCCGCAGTGCAGGTAGGGCCGCTGCGGTCGGCGGCGGCGGGCGGCGGCCGGTGACGGGGCGAAGACGGCGCACTTGCATTACAATTTCCTCAAATGTAAGGAGTGGCGCCATGACCGAATCGACCATCACTGCCAAGGGCCAGACCACCGTGCCGGCCGACATCCGGGCGCTCGTCGATGCCAGGCCCGGCACGCGGCTCGTCTGGTCGGCCATGCCCGATGGCACCATCATCGTCCGGGCCAAGACCCGTTCCATCCTCGACATGGCGGGCATGCTCCAGGCGCCCGGGGGCAAGCACGTCAGCGTGGATGACATGAATCCCTGGCGCTGACGGGGCGCTCGATGCCGGCGCTCGACACCAACGTTCTGGTGCGCTACCTCGTCCAGGACGATGCGGCACAGTTCGCGGCGGCCCGGCGCTTGATCCGCCGCTGCCTCGCCGACGATGCCACGCTGTTCGTGCCCGTGACCGTCGTGCTGGAACTCGAATGGGTGCTGCGATCCAGCTTCGGGTTCGGCAAGCAGGCGGTGCTGGCGACCTTGTCGAGCCTGTTCTCGGCCACGGAGCTGAGCGTCGAGTCGGAGCGCGCGCTGGAGGTCGCACTGCAGCTGTTCCGCCAGGGCTCGGCAGACTTTGCGGACTGCCTGCACGTGGCGCTGGCCGCGCAGGCCGGCGAGCAGCCGCTGTGGACTTTCGACAAGGGCGCGGCCAAGGTGGATGGCGCCCAACTGCTGGCCAAGGCGTGACTCAATCCCGCTGCGCCATCAGCTCCGCAAACGACACCAGCCGGCCCGCGATGGCGCTGGCCGCCACCGTCGCCGGGCTGGCCAGCCACACCTGGCCCGGGCCTGAGCGGCCGGGGAAGTTGCGGTTGATCGCGCTGACCGTGACCTGGCCCGCATCCGTCGACGACCCCGGCCCGCAGTTGGCGCACGCGCCGCAGGCCGGCTGCAGCATGCGGGCGCCCACGGCCTCGAAAGCCGCCAGCCAGCCCTGGCGGGCCGCATGGGCGGCCACGTCGGCGGTGCCGAACTGCAGGTACAGCATGACGCCGGGGGCCACCTTCAGCCCGCGTGCCGCGGCCCAGGCCAGCACCGCGTGGTACTGGGCGAAGTCGGCGCGCTTGCCGGCGGTGCAGCTGCCGCCGTAGGCGATCTCCAGCCGCGGGCGCTCGGCCAGGTCGGCCAGCGGCAGGCCCAGGCCTGGGTCGCCGGGGCGGGCGACCATCGGGGACAGCGCATCGGCGTCGATCTGCAGCGTGGCGGCATAGGGCGCGCCGGGGTCGCTGCGCATCCAGTCTTCCAGCGCGACGTCCAGCCCGCGCCGCTCACGCAGGAAGCGCAGCGTTTCAACGTCAGGCTCGACGATGCCGGTCAGCCCGCCCAGCTCGGCGGTCATGTTGGTCAGCGTGGCGCGCTCGTCGGTGTCCAGTGCCCGCACCGCGGAGCCGCCGGTCGGCACCTCGCCGCGCTGCAGGCGCTCGACCAGGCCCAGGTCGGTGCTGGTCAGGAGGCCCAGGTTGTCGGCGTTCTGGCGGTAGATGCGCTCGAAGCTCTGTGCGATCACCAGACGCACGCCGGCCGCCAGCTCGGCCACCGGCGCGTGCTCGCGCGAACTGCCCTTGCCGTAACGCCGGCCGCCCACCAGCACGCCGATGCCGGCGCGCTGCAGTGCGCCGCGGTTGATCGGCCGCTCGCCACCCGCGGTGAAGCCGGTGTGCGCATGCGCGCCCAGCGCGGCGTCGAAGTGCACCATCGCCGGCAGCGGCGCGATCTCGTCGGTGGAGATGTCGTCGCGCAGCGGACCGGCCTCGGCCAGCGTCAGGGTCGTGCCGTCCAGCTGATTCTGAACTAACGCCGGATTCGTGGTCAGCAACAGCACGCGGCCGAAGCTGGCGGGCGGCTGGGTCACTGCGCCTCCACGCCGGCCTTCTTCACCAGGGCCGCGTACTTGGCCAGCTCGCTGCGGAAGAAGGGCATCGCCGCCTCCTGCGCGCCGATGTGGATCACGTTGCCTTGCCGCGCCATCGCCTCCTTGACCTCGGGGTCGTTGAAGGCGGCCACCACCGCGGCATGCGCCCGCTTCACCTCGGCCGGCGGCAGGTTCTTCGGCGCGATCACCGCGAACCAGGCCTCGACCACGTAGCCCGGGATGCCCTGCTCGGCGAAGGTGGGAATGTCCGGCGCGGCCGGCACCCGCTGCGCGGTGGCGATGCCGATGGCCTTCAGCGCGCCCGACTTCAGGTGCGCCTGCACGCTGGGCAGGGCCGCGGTGGCGAACTCGACCTGGCCGCCGATCAGGTCGGTCAGCATCGGGCCCACGCCCTTGTACGGGATGTGGCGCGCCTTGGTGTGCGTCTCGTCCAGGAACATCTCGGACGCCAGGTGCAGGATGGTGCCGTTGCCGCCCGAGGCGAAGGTCATGTCGCCGTTCTTCGCCTTCAGCGCGGCGATGAAGTCCTTCGCGTTCGCCGCGCCCACCTTGGGGTTGGCCACCAGCACCACCGGCGTGTAGCCGCACACGGCGATGGGCGTGAAGTCGCCCGGCATGTCGAAGGGCATGGTCTTCAGCACGCTGGGGAAGATCACCACGTTGTTCGACACCACGCCCAGGGTCTGGCCGTCGGCCGGGGCGCGGGCAATCGCCTGCAGGCCGACGATGCCGCCCGCGCCAGGCTGGTTGTCGACGATCACCGGCCGGCCCAGGGCCTTGGCCAGCGCGTTCTGCGCCGAGCGGGTGATGGCATCGACGCCCGAGCCGGTGGCATTGGGCAGCACGAAGCGCACCGGGCGGTCGGCCTGGGCGAAGGCGCCGGACAGGGGCAGTGCCAGGGTGCCGGCGATGCCGCCGAGCAGCGTGCGGCGGTTGAGCGTGTGGCGGGTCATCGCTTGTCTCCTGGTGGTTGTGTGCGGGTCAGGCCACGGTGGCGTTGGCACGCAGGGCGTCGATCTCGGCCGCGTCGTAGCCCAGCCCCGCGAGCAGATCGGCGGTGTGGGCGCCGAAGCGCGGCGGCTGCAGCCGCACCGGCAGGCGGGCACCGTCCATCGTGATTGGGAACAGCGTGGTCTTCACCGTGTGGCCGGCCTTGTCGCCGTCGGGCAGCACCACGTCGGCCAGGCCGCCGGTGGCCTGCAGGTGCGGGTCGTCGTACAGGTCCTGTGGCTTGCGGATGGGCGCGAACGGCAGGCCGGCCTGCTCGAACAGCGCGGCCAGTTCGGCCGCGCTGCGGTGGGCCAGGCGCTCGCGCAGCGTGGCCAGCAGCTGCGGGCGCGCGCGCACACGGTCGTTGTTGGTCGACAGCGCGGCGTCGGCCTTCAGCTCGGCGAAACCCAGCAGGTCGCACATGGTGCGCCACTGCGCGTCGCTCACCGCGGCCAGGAAGATTTGCTCGCCATCCTTGACCGTGAACACGTCGTAGACCGCCCAGGGGTTGTCGCGCGCGGGCATCGGCGCCGGGTGCCTGCCGGTCATCGCGAACTGCAGCATGTGCTGGCCCATCAGGAACACGTTGTTCTCGAACAGGGCCGACTGCACCTCCATGCCGCGCCCGGTGATGCCGCGCTGGGTGCGCCGCTTCGTGCTGCTCACCCGCCGGCAGCCGCTGCTGTCGGCCGCGGCCGCGGCGCTGGTGATGCACCTGGGGGCGGTGGCGCAGGCCGATGGCGGCTGAACGGCCACAATGCGGGCCGCGGTGGCATCCGCCGGGTGCGGGCCGCGCCAACCAAGGAGGATTCGCATGAACAAGCTGCTGACCGCCGGTCTGCTGGGCGCTGTCGCATTCACCGCCTCGGCGGCCGAGATCACCGTGGCGCTGCAGGTCGCCACCGCCCAGGGCCCCGGCCCGGCGGTGGGCACGGTGCGCATCGTCGAGACGCCCTACGGCCTGGCCTTCCACCCGGCGCTCAAGGGCCTGCCGCCCGGGCTGCATGGCTTCCACGTGCACGAGAAGCCCTCGTGCGCGCCGTCCGACAACAACGGCACGGCGGTGCCGGCCGGTGGCGCTGGCGGCCACCTCGACCCGCAGGGCACCAAGAAGCACGGCACGCCCTGGGGCGACGGCCACCTGGGCGACCTGCCGCCGCTGTACGTCTCGCCCGAGGGCGAGGCCAGCGCCCCGGTGCTGGCGCCGCGGCTGAAGCTGGCCGACGTGCGCGACCGCTCGCTGATGGTGCATGCCGACGGCGACAACCACGCCGACCACCCGGCGCCGCTGGGCGGTGGTGGGGCGCGGGTGGCCTGTGGCGTGATCGGCGGCTGAGCGGCGCCGGCTGACCGAGGCTGCAGCCTGCATGACGAACTGGTGATCGAGCGCGACGCCAGCCTGACGCGTGACGTGTCGCTGTGAGCGCTTCCGCACGGCCGCTCCGAAGGAAGCGCTCCCCTCCCTCGGGGCTGAGGCCGGACGGCCGGGCGCCCCTGCGGGCGGCCGGCTGCCTGCCGAAGCGCCCGAGCTCTGCGAGGGCGTGGACGTGGTCACGCCGTGACCGGAGGGCCCTCGGGTGAGTGATCTGGTCGACACCAACGTGCTGTCCGAGTTGCGGCGCAGGACGCCCGACCCGGCGGTGGCGCGCTGGTTTGCCGACCGGCCCGCCGGCACGCTGGACCTGAGCGTGCTGACCCTGGGCGCGCTGCGCAAGGGTGTCGAGCGCCTGGCCGACCCGGCGAGGCGCCTCGCGCTGCTGGATTGGCTGGAGACCGACTTGCCCGCCTTCTTCGCCGGCCGCGTGCTGGCCGTCGACGCTGCGGTGGCCGACCGCTGGGGACACCTTCAGGCCCGTGCCGGCCGCCCCTTGCCGGCCGTCGACAGCCTGCTGGCCGCCACCGCGCTTCACCATGGCCTGATCCTCGTCACGCGCAACGTCCGGGACGTTGGCCACCTGGGCGCGCAGGTGGCCAACCCCTGGGAATGAGCCCGGTGCCGATCTGCCCTGCCGGTGCCAGGCGACTGCCTCGCATGACCCCACCGTTCCACTGACCTGCTGCGGAGTCCCTCGATGCTGCCTCTTGCCGGCTATGCCGAGCGCCTGTCTGCCCGCCCCGGGCAGACCCTGCGTTTCCACGTCGCCAACGCCACCGGCGCGCCCGTCACCGCCCAGGTGGTGCGGGTGCTGTGCGCCGACCCGAACCCGGCCATCGGCGGTGTGCGCACCGCGCCGGTCGATGTGCCCGTCACCACCTTGCAGGCACCCGGCCCGCAGGCCGTGCCCGCCGGGTCCTATGCCGTGATCGACGCGGCCGACCTGCTGCAGGGCGTGCACGACCTGACGCTGACCCTCACCCTGCAGCCAACCCTGGCCCTGCTGCGGCGCCAGGTGCTGCTGGCCTGCCTGGACGACGCCGGCAGTGGCCTGGCGCTGGAACTGACACCCACGCTGCACCTGCGCGCCACCGTCGGCACCGTGGCCGGCCCCTGCACGCTGCAGACCGCGGCGCCGCTGCCGCTGCGCGCCTGGACCACGGCCACCCTGGTGGTCGATGCGACCCGCGGCACGCTGACGCTGCGCACCGCCGCAACCATCGGGGGCGGCAACGCCCAGGCCGCCAGCACGCCGCTGCCCGGCGCGCCGCAGCTGAACGCGCCCGGCCGGCGGCTGAGCTTCGCCAGCGCCAGTGACGCAGCGCCGGTGGACTGCTTCAACGGCCGGCTGGAACACCCGCGCCTTCTGGCTGGCGTTGAATCAGGCGCGACCATCGCCGACTGGGACTTCGCGCTGGACATGCACAGCCAGCGCATCGTCGACACCGGACCGCAGGGCCGCCACGGCACCCTGGTCAACACGCCGACGCGGGCAGTCTGCGGCGCCCGCTGGACCGGCGAGGAACACTGCTTCCGCCATGCACCGGCGCAGTACGGCGCCATCCACTTCCACGACGACGACCTGGACGACTGCCGCTGGCCGGCCACGCATGCCGTCACCCTGCCCGACGGCCTGAAGTCCGACGCCTACGCCCTGCTGCTGCAGGCGGGCGACGCGGTGGAGAACATCCCGTTCTTCGTCGTGCCGCCCCAGGGCACGGCCACGGCGCGGGTGGCGGTGCTGGTGTCGACCTACACCTACACCGTCTACGGCAACCACGCCCGGCCCGAATGGCTGAACGATGCGGCCTGGCGCGCCGCGCTGAAGGCGCAGATCACCGACTGGACCGCCTACCCCGGCAACCCGGGCGAGCACCGCGACTACGGCCTGTCGACCTACAACGTGCATGCCGATGGCTCGGGCATCGGCCTGGTCAGCTGGCGCCGGCCGATGCAGAACCTGCGCATCGGCTACGTCACCTATCCGTACCCCGCCATCCGCGGCTCGGGCCTGCGCCACTACCCGGCCGACAGCCATCTGCTGATGTGGCTGGCCCATGCCGGCCATGCGGTGGACCTGATCACCGACGACGAGCTGCACCACGAGGGATGCGACCTGCTGCGCCGCTACAAGGTGGTGCTGACCGGGTCACACCCCGAGTACCACACGCCGCGCATGCTCGATGCGCTGCAGAGCTACCGCGACAGCGGCGGGCGCCTGGTCTACCTGGGCGGCAACGGCTTCTACTGGAAGATCGCGCTCGACCCCACGCGCGATGGCGTGATCGAAGTGCGCCGCGCCGAGGGCGGCATCCGCGCCTGGGCCGCCGAGCCGGGCGAGTACTTCCAGCAGTTCGACGGCCAGTACGGCGGCCTGTGGCGGCGCAACGGCCGCCCGCCGCAGAAGCTGGTGGGCGTGGGCTTCACCGCGCAGGGCAACTTCGTCGGCTCGCACTACCGCATCGACCCTGGCGCGCGCAGCGATGCGCGGGTGGCCTGGGCGCTCGACGGCGTGGCGGCGGACACCGTGGGTGGCGAAGGCTTCAGCGGCCACGGCGCGGCGGGCTTCGAGCTCGACCGCGCCGACACCCGCCTGGGCACGCCCGCCGACGCGGTGGTGATCGCCCGCTCGGAAAACCACCCACCCGACGCGCCCTGGGTGCTGGTGCCCGAGGAGCAGCTGACCCACATCACCACCATCCCGGGCCAGCCGCACAAGGACCTGATCCGCGCCGACATGACCTGGTTTGCCGTGCCCGGCGGCGGCGAGGTCTTCTCGGTCGGCTCGATCACCTTCTGCGGCGCGCTGCCGGTCAACGGCTTCGACAACGACGTCGCCCGCATCCTGGACAACGTCGTCCGACGCTTCAGCCGTTGAGCGATCTCATCCGAGGTCGACCGGCGCGGCGTGCAGCAGGTTCAGCTTCTTGGGGATCAGCTTCAGCGCGAAGAAGGTGTCGGCAATCGCCTGCTGCTCGGCCAGGATCCCGCGCGTGACCACGCTGGTGCCGAAGGCGGCGCGGCTGAGCTGCAGCGCGGTGATGCTGCGGTCCAGGCCCAGCACCTTCGCCAGTTCGTCGGCCGCCGCCGCCTGGTTCTTCGCCGCCCAGGTGTCGACTGCGTTGACCTCCTGGATCGCGATCTTCAGCACGTCGGTGTTGCGGGTGGCGAAGTCGCGTGAGCTGAAGTAGTAGCCGCGGTTGTTGACCACGCCGCTGGCATCGGCCAGCAGCTGCGCGTCCAGCGTCTTCTGCGCGGCGGCCAGGAACGGGTCCCAGATGATCCAGGCGTCGATGGCGCCGCGCTCGAAGGCGGCGCGGGCATCGGGCGGCGGCAGGAAGATGCTCTGCACGTCGCCGTACTGCAGGCCGTGCTTCTCCAGCAGCTTGACCAGGAAGTACTGGACGTTGCTGCCCTTGTTGTAGCCCACGCGCTTGCCCTTGAGGTCGGCCACCGTCTTGATCGCCGAGCCCTTGGGCACGATCACCGCTTCCAGCCGCGGCCGCGGCACGGTGGCGCCGGCGTAGACCAGGGGCGCGCCAGCGGCCTGGGCAAAGATGGGCGGCGCCTCGCCGACGTCGCCGAAGTCGATCGCGCCGACGTTCAGCGCCTCCAGCTGCACCGGGCCGGCGTTGAACTCGGTCCAGCTCACGCCCACGCCCAGCGGCGCCAGGCGCTGCTCCAGCGTGCCGCGCGCCTTCAGGATCGACAGCCAGCCCTTCTGGTGGCCCACACGCAACACGCGCTTGGCGCCAGTGGCTTGCGCCCGGGCGGCCGGGCTCAGCGCGATGCCGGCGGCGGCGCCCGCGGCCAGCAGGCGGCGCCGGGTCAGCGCGGTGGTGGACAAGGGGCGGCGTGTGGACATGGTGCAGGCTTCGGAGTGGAAGGAAGCCGCCATCGTCGGCAACGGACGCGCCACCGCCAACGAAGCAGAACGCTGATGCATAGGCGCCGCGCGGCTCATGCGGGCAGCAGATAAGCAAGCCACCAACGCTTCGTTCGCGCGGCCCCGGCGGGCGGCGACAGTGCAGGTGTTCGTTTGTCTCCTCGACCCCTCTGGGCGTTGGGTCGATTTGCGGCCCGTGCGGCGCCAGCGTCTGCACGGGCCGTTCTTTTCAGGAAGCCTGATTCATGTCGCTCAAGATCCTCTGGTTCATTCCCACCCACGGCGACAGCCGCTACCTGGGCACCACCCGCGGCGCCCGCGCCACCGGGCTGGACTACTTCAAGCAGGTGGCCGTGGCCGCCGACACCCTGGGTTATGAAGGCGTGCTGATCCCCACCGGCCGCAGCTGCGAGGACCCGTGGACCGTGGCCACCAGCCTGATCGACGCCACGACCCGGCTGAAATTCCTGGTCGCCCTGCGCCCCGGGCTGATGACGCCGGCCCTGGGTGCCCGCATCGCCGCCAGCTTCGACCGCCTGTCCGGCGGCCGGCTGCTGATCAACCTGGTGACCGGCGGCGACGCCGAGGAGCTGGAAGGCGACGGCCTGTTCCTGCCGCATGACCAGCGCTATGCGCTGTCCGACGAGTTCATGACCATCTGGCGCCGCATCGTCGCGGCCAGCCACCGCGGCGAGGCGGTCGACTTCGACGGCACGCACCTGAAGGTCAAGGGCGCCAAGCTGCTCTACCCGCCGGTGCAGGCGCCCTACCCGACGCTGTTCTTCGGCGGCTCGTCACCCGAGGCGCATGAACTGGCCGCCCGCCAGCTCGACACCTACCTGACCTGGGGCGAAACCCCCGCGGCCGTGGCCGCCAAGGTGGCCGACGTGCGGGCGCGCGCCGCCCGCCATGGCCGCACGCTGACCTATGGCATCCGCCTGCACGTCATCGTGCGCGAGACCGAGGACGCCGCCTGGGACGCCGCCCGCGACCTGGTGCAGCACCTGGACCCGGCCACCGTGGCCGCGGCGCAGAAGAAGTTCGCCGCGATGGACAGCGAGGGCCAGCGCCGCATGGCCGCCCTGCACGGCGGGCGCTTCAATCCCCAGGACATCCGGCAAGGCCTGGAAGTGGCGCCCAACCTGTGGGCCGGCGTGGGCCTGGTGCGCGGCGGCGCCGGCACCGCCCTGGTCGGCAACCCGCAGCAGGTGGCCGACCGCATCCAGGCGTACGCCGACCTGGGGCTGGAGTACGTCGTGCTCTCGGGCTACCCGCACCTGGAAGAGGCTTACCGCTTCGCCGAGCTGGTGTTCCCGCTGCTGCCGCTGGCCACGCGGGAGAAGCTCAGCCAGCCCGCGATGACCGGCCCGTTCGGCGAGCTCGTCGCGAACAGCTATCGTCCGCCCTCCGCCGAACCGGCCCCACCGGCCCGCGCACAGGCTGTCGCCGCGGGTTGAACCGTCCACCGAACCGTCATGTCCCTGTCTGAATCCACGTCGCCCACCCGCGCCGCGCTACGCCGCGGGATCCCCTGGCTGGTGCCGCTGGCCATCCTGCTGCTGTGGGAGCTGGCCTCGCTGCGCGGCTGGCTGTCCACCCGCGTGCTGCCCGAGCCGCTGGCCGTGGCGCGCGCCTTCTGGCAGCTGGCCGCATCGGGCGAGCTGTGGACGCATGTGGCCGTGAGCAGCCGGCGTGCGGCCATCGGCTTTGCGGTGGGCGGCGGCCTGGGCCTGTTGCTGGGCCTGGCCACCGGCAGCTTCCGCCTGGCCGAGACCCTGCTCGATTCGACCCTGCAGATGCTGCGCAACATCCCGGCGCTGGCGCTGATCCCGCTGGTGATCCTGTGGTTCGGCATCGACGAGACGGCCAAGCTGTTCCTGGTGGCGCTCGGCGTGTTCTTCCCGGTCTACCTGAACACCTTCCACGGCATCCGCGCCGTCGACAAGGGCCTGATCGAGATGGCGAAGAGCTACGGCCTCTCCGGCTGGCAGCTCTACCGCCATGTGATCCTGCCCGGCGCACTGCCGTCCATCCTGGTGGGCGTGCGCTTCAGCCTGGGCCTGATGTGGGTGCTGCTGATCGTCGCCGAGACCATTTCTGCCCAGGCCGGCATCGGCTACCTGACGATGAACGCCCGCGAGTTCCTGCAGACCGACGTGGTGCTGGTGGGCATCCTGCTGTACGCCGCGCTGGGCAAGCTGGCCGACGTGGCGGCCAAGGCGCTGGAACGCCAGTGGCTGCGCTGGCACCCCAGCTATGCGGCCTGAGCGGCGCCCCCCATGACCCTCTGGAATCCCATGCATCCCCAAGTCCTGGAACTCAACGGCGCCGCCCTGCTGGCGCACGACGCCGACGCCGGCCGCACCGACCATGGCGCACGCCGCGCCGCCCCGGCGTTGGTGCCGCCCGCCGCCCCGCACGGCCTGGCGCTGCAGCTGCGCGGCATCGGCAAGACCTACGGCGCGCGTGCCGTGCTGGGCGGCATCAACCTGGACATCGCGCCGGGCGAATTCGTCGCCGTGGTCGGCCGCAGCGGCTGCGGCAAGAGCACCCTGCTGCGCCTGCTGGCGCAGCTGGAGCAGCCATCCACCGGCGAGGTGGTGGTGGATTTGGGCCTGGCAGGTGGCACCCGGACCCTGGCGCAAGTGCGCAGCGACATCCGCCTGATGTTCCAGGACGCCCGCCTGCTGCCCTGGAAGACGGTGCTCGACAACGTGGCCCTGGGCCTGGCCGGGCCTGATGCCCGCGACCGTGCCCGCGAGGCCCTGGCCGCCGTGGGCCTGGCCGACCGCGCCGGCGACTGGCCGGCCGTGCTGTCGGGCGGCCAGCGCCAGCGCGTGGCCCTGGCGCGCGCCCTGGTGCATGCGCCGCGCCTGCTGCTGCTGGACGAGCCGCTGGGCGCACTCGACGCGCTGACCCGCATCGAGATGCACCGCCTGATCGAGAGCCTGTGGCAGCGCCACGGCTTCACCGCCCTGCTGGTGACGCACGACGTGGCCGAAGCCGTGGCCGTGGCCGACCGGGTGCTGCTGATCGAGGACGGCGGCGTGGCGCTGGACCGCCACATCGCCCTGCCCCGCCCGCGCGTCCAGGGCGCGCCGGCCTTTGCGCGGCACGAGGCGGCGATCCTCAACCGCGTGCTGCAACGGCCGGCGGCTGGCGGGAAGCCGGCCACGGCCTGAGCCCGAACGGCAGCGCCGCGCTGCGGTGAAGCTGCAGCGCGGTTGCGCGGCGATGCAGCGCGCGGACTCCGGGGGCTGGCCTACGATGCGGGCCCGTCCGCCCTGCCCGACCCCGCCGCCTGCCGATGCTGCGCATCCTTGAAGTCACCGTTCCCTTCTTCGGCCTGGTGGGCCTGGGCTGGCTGGCTGCCCGCCGCGGCTGGCTGCCGATGGAGGCGATCCCGGGGCTGAACCGCTTCGTTCTCTACTTCGCCCTGCCCTGCATGCTGTTCCGCTTTGCCGCGGCCACGCCGGTGGCGCGGCTGTTCGATGCGGCGGTGTTCGGCAGCTGGCTGCTGTGTGCGCTGCTGATGGTGGCGCTGGCCATCGTGCTGACGAAGTGGTCAAACCCGCGGGGCGGCCTGGGCTGGAACGACGCCGCCTTCGGCGCCCTGGTCACTGCCTTTCCCAACTCGGGCTTCATGGGCGTGCCGCTGCTGGTCGACCTGCTGGGCGAGCGCGCCGCCGCGCCGGCCATCGCGTCGATGGTGATCGACATGGTGATCACCTCGTCGCTGTGCATCGGGCTGTCGCGCCTGGGCGAACGGGGTGACAGCGGCGCGGCCGGTGGGGGCGGCGCCGGCCAGGCGATGCGCAGTGCGCTCAAGGGCATCGCGCTGAACCCGCTGCCCTGGGCCATCAGCGCCGGCTGCGTGATGTCGGCCTTCAGCCTGGCGCTGCCGCCGCTGCTGGGCAAGCCGGTGGCGATGCTGGCGAATGCGGCCTCACCCGCCGCGCTGTTCGTGCTGGGCGCGGTGCTGGCCCGCACCCGCGTGCCCGCCGCGGCCGGCGCCCGCAGCGACATGCCGGTGCTGGTCACGCTGAAGCTGCTGGTGCACCCGCTGCTGGTGCTGCTGGCGGTGCGCGGCGCGGCGGCCCTGGGCCTGCCGGTCGACCCCCTCGCGGCCACGGTGCTGGTGCTGGTGGCCGCCCTGCCCAGCGCCAGCAACGTGCCGATGCTGGCCGAGCGCTTCGGCGCAGACGCCGGCCGCACGGCCCGCGTGGTGCTGTGGACCACGGTGCTGGCCTTCGGCAGCTTCATGGCGGCAGTGGGGCTGCTGGTGCCGTGATCGGCCGCGGGTCCGCGTCCGCTTCGTCGGTGGGCGCATAAGCAAGCGCGGAGTTCTTCGTTCTTCGTTGGGAGCTGCCCGCTGAACATGCGGGCTTTCCAACACCCGACGCCCGCCATGCCCGCCTTTGCTCCCGCCCGCACCCTGCGACTGTTGCGCCGCAGCGCGCTCGCCCTCGGCCTGGCCGCCACCGCCCTGGTTGCCCAGGCCAAGGACGTCACGCTGCTGAACGTCTCCTACGACCCGACCCGCGAGTTCTACGTCGACTTCAACAAGGCCTTCGCGGCGCACTGGAAGGCCAGGACCGGCGACGTGGTCACGGTCAAGCAGAGCCACGGTGGCTCGGGCAAGCAGGCGCGGTCGGTGATCGACGGGCTGGAGGCCGACGTGGTGACCCTGGCCCTGGCCTACGACATCGACGAGCTGGCCGAGCGCGCCAAGCTGATCCCCGCCGACTGGCAGAAGCGGCTCAAGCACAACAGCAGCCCGTACACCAGCACCATCGTCTTCCTGGTGCGCAAGGGCAACCCCAAGGCCATCAAGGACTGGGACGACCTGGCCAAGCCCGGCATCAGCGTCATCACGCCCAACCCCAAGACCAGCGGCGGCGCGCGCTGGAACTACCTGGCGGCCTGGGGCTATGCGCTGAAGAAGTTCGGCAACTCCGATGCCATGGCGCAGGAGTTCGTCGGCAAGATCCTGGCGAACGTGCCGGTGCTGGACACCGGCGCCCGCGGATCGACCACCACCTTCGTCGAGCGCGGCATCGGCGACGTGCTGCTGGCCTGGGAGAACGAGGCCCTGCTGGCGCTGAAGGAACTGGGGCCGGACAAGTTCGACATCGTCGCGCCCAGCCTGTCCATCCTGGCCGAGCCGCCGGTGACCCTGGTCGACAAGGTGGCCGACAAGCGCGGCACCCGCGCCGTGGCCCAGGCCTACCTGGACTACCTGTACTCGCCCGAGGGTCAGAACCTGGCCGGCGAGAACTACTACCGGCCGATCGATCCCACCGCCGCGGCCAAGTTCGCCAGGCAGTTCCCCAAGGTCAACCTGTTCACCATCGACGAGGTGTTCGGCGGCTGGGCCAAGGCGCAGAAGACGCACTTTGCCGACGGCGGCAGCTTTGACAAGGTGTACAGCCGCAAGTGAACCGAAGGCGCGGGGCCGCTCAGCCCGGCGCCGGTGCACCGAACCAGCGGTGCTCCAGCGCACCGCGCCAGGCCTGGTCGACCAGCAGGTCGCAGGACAGCGCCCCGGCATCCGGCCGTTCCAGTGCCAGGTCGCCCACCTGCTGCCAGCGTGCGTCCTGGAACATCCCCTCCAGCCTGCTCAGCAGCTTCTGCTTGTAGCCGGTGTCCGCTGAACCCGTCAGGTGCGCGCCCTTGGTCTCCAGCAGCACGGTGCGGCGCAGGCCGTCCTGCTGCACCAGCGCGAACACGAAGTCGGGGTAGACCTTGTTGCGCTTCCAGCCCTGCAGCCCGTATTGCGACTTCGCCACGTTGCGGTGCCACCACTGCACCGCCTGCTTGCCGTCCAGGTAGCCCGCAACGCCAGCCTCGAAGCCATTGAGGTCTGGCGTCACAAGCGCCGGCTCCAGCAGGCTCTTCTCGGCCGGGCGGTGGTCTTCGCGCATCAGCGGCTGCGGCAAGCCCTGCAATGCCAGCGCTTCGTCCATCGGCAGCTCGTAGTTGCTGGCGTCGGCGCGCAGCGCGAACTCGATTCGTCCGTCGGCCACGCCCTGCGCAAACACGGCCTCGGCCAGCTGGTCGCGCGCTAGCTCCAAGTCGATGCGCAGTCTTTCGGTCAGTGATGCGCTGGACGCCGCCAGCACGCCCGTCGCAAACCCGGCACGCTCCAGCCGCTGCACCACCGCGTCCACCCAACCCCATGCCCACCACGGGTTGGGCACCAGGTCCAGCAGAGCGCGCACCAGCAGCGCCCGGTCCAGCCGCCCGCTGCCGGCCAGCCGGCGTGGACTGTCGGGCACGGCGCCCTTGTCCAGGATGCGCAGCGACACATCGAACTGCTCTCCCAGCGGCGCTTCCCGGTTCGGCGCCCAGTCCTGCGCCAGCGTGGCGGGGTCCAGCGCGGCCCAGTCGACCTGCGCCAGCACGTCACTGTCGTAGACCAGTTCACGCCGCTGGCCGTCGGCCTGCACCCAGGTCACCCGGGGCAGGAACAGCCGCACCCCGGCCAGTGCCGGCCGCCGCTGCCGCACGACCGCCTGGGCCTGCGGCGCGTCGCCCGAGTCACCCGACACACGCAGCGTCAGGTCGCCCAGGCCCTCGCCTTCCAGCCCGTCCTTGATCGCTTTCACCACCACCGATGTCCTGGCGTCGTGGCAGACGACGTAACAGCCGTCCAGCGCCTCGCGGCCGGTCTTGGTGGCCTGCGGCTGGCGCAGGATGCGGCCCACCAGCTGCGTCATCGCACCGGGGTTGCGCCCCGCCGCCAGCGCGCACAGCACATAGGCAAACGGACAGTCCCAGCCTTCCTGCAGCGCCTGCTTGGTGATGATCACCCGCACCTCGCAGGTGGGGCTCAGCAGGTCCAGGTTCTCGGGCGAGGCCAGGTCGTTTTTTTCCGACGTCTTCACCGCCACCTGCGCGGCGGTGAAGCCGATCTGCAACAGCCATGCGCGCACATCGTCAGCGTGGATGAAGCCGGCGTCGCGGGTGTCGGCGCCGGTGCGCTCCACCTGCACCAGCAGGATGGGGCGGATGTGGCGCGCCGTCTGTGCCTGCAGCAGTTGCGCGTCGGCCTGCAGTGCATTCAGCCGCGTCACCGACGCCATCAGGCAGGCTTGCCAGTCGCTCCAGTGCTGCACGTCCACATGGATGGGCAGCTTGATCATCTGCGCCTCGTCCAGGTCGGTGCCGCGCACATCGACCAGGATGTTCGAGCCGCTTCCCTTCGCCGACGCCAGGCGCGGCGTGGCCGACAACTCCAGCAGAAAGCCCGGGTTGAAGCCGTCCAGCGTCTGCAGCGCGTTCTCGGTGTAGCCGTGGTGGCCTTCGTCGATCACCACCATCGGCCGCAGCAGGCGCATCACGTTGCCCAGCGAACTCTTGACGATGCTGCCCATCTGCCGGCTGGCATCGCCCGCACTGGCGCCCCATGGCGCATAGACGTCCAGGTTGGGCACCTCTTGCAGCAGTTGCCAGTGCGCCGTGAGATCGTCTTCGCCGGGCAGAAAGCCCAGCACATTGCCGCGGTCGCGGAAGAAGCGCAGCGTCTCCTTGGTCTGGCGCGCGGCTGAGGCCAGCATCAGCACCATCACGCACAGATGGCTGTCCACGTCCAGGCGCGACAGCGGCGCGTTCTTCTCCAGCACCTTCACCCGGCCCGCGCCCGCCACGGTCAGGATCTGGCGGTACGGGTGGTCGCGGTCGCCCAGCGTCGCCAGCGTCTGGCGGTAGATCGCCTCGTTGGGCACCACCCACAGCACCAGGCCCGTGCTGCGCTTGAACCAGCTGCCCTGCACCCGCGCCACGGCGGCCGCAGCCAGCAGCGTCTTGCCACCGCCGGTGGGCACCTTCAGGCAGAGGTTCGGAATGGCCCGCCCGGCACCGTCGAAGCGGCTGGAATGCGCCTGCGCCGCATAGCGCGGTGGCAGCAGGTTGCGCTGGCGCAGCGCGTCCCAGGTCTTGGCGGGATAGTCGGCGGCCACACGCGTCTCGGCCTCCATGCCTTCCAGTGCCTGCAAGGCCGTGACTGCGGGCACCGACTGCGCCTGCCTGCGCACCAGCTCGTCGACGTAGTCACCCAGCCGCGCCAGCACGGTTTCCTGGAACGGCTTCAGCGCCACGCCCAGCGCCGGCACCTGCGCCGCCAGCGCCTGGGCGGCCGGTTGCCACAGCAGGCGGCGCTGGGCGGCGATCTCGCTGCGGAAGCTGTCCGCCAGCTTGTCCTGCCACCACACGCAATCGACGGTGTAGACCATCGGCAACTGCGCCAATGCCTCTGTGAAGCGCAGCAGGTCGGCGGTGGTCCAGTCCGGCGCGTCGGCGGCCAGGTCGATGTCCGAGCGGTCGCGGTGCGTGCCCGCCGCGCGTGAGCCGAACAGCCACAGCCGCTGCAGCCCCGGCGTGCGTGCGCACAGGGCGCGGATGGCGGCCAGGCTGGTCGGCTCGATGCCGTGGCCGGTGGCGAGTGTGTCAGTCATCGGCGCGCGCCTGCAGCACCTGGTGCAGTTCGGTCAGCAGTGCCAGGCCGGTGCTGCGGGCAAAGGCGGCCACGTCCACCGCCACCGCCTCGTCGTAGGTGTGGGCGGTGCGGTTGCGGTACTTGCGCATCGCGCCCCACCCGGCTTCATCCGTGATCAGCCTGTGCTTGAAGGCCTGCGGAATCACCTCGTCGGCGCCTTCGTTCACGTCGATGCCGCGGGCGCGCAGCCAGCGGTAGGCGGCCTTCCAGCCGGCCTCGAAGGTGAACTCGAAGCGCTTGATCAGGGCGTCGCGAATGATGCGGTCCTCCGGCAGCGCCACCACTTCGCGCAGCCGGTCCAGGGCCTGCGCGAAATGTTGAAGGGCCAGTTGCTGGCGGCGGTCGGTCGGATCGCTCATGGTCAGCCCTGTCGGTACAGCGCAAACGGCAGCGGCGCGTAATCCACGCCGCAGTCCTTCAGCTGGCGGTTGCTCAGGTACTTGGCCGGCGCAAACACCAGGTGGCCCTTGGGCGGGCGCTGGCGTTGCGCGTCGTGCGCCAGGCCCCAGGCGTGCAGCGATTGCGCCAGGCTCAGCGTCAATGCGGCCTCCGGGCTCTTCAGCCAAGGCAATTCGGGCTGGTAGACCAGCCACACATGCTTGTCCAGCGCCTCGCCCAGGTAGTGCGGCGGCGCGTCCTTCGGCAGCGGCGGCAGGGTGCCGCCGGTGGCGGTGTGGAACAGCCAGGCGCCCAGCGCGTCACGGGTCGGCAGCCGCTCGCCGCTGAGCATGGCCTCCAGGTCCAGCGGCTCGCCCAGCGTGCAGTAGGTGAAGCCCCCGCCCAGGCCCTCGGCGCGCTGCGACACGCGCCGCACGCCTTCGACCCGCAGCACGCCGTCATCGATCTTGGTCTCGATCTTGTCGAAGCGCTTGCGCCGCGGTGCGGTGCCGCCGTTCTGGCCGATCAGATCGGCCGTGGCATCGCTGGCGCCAAAGCCTTCGGCGCGCTCGATGGCGTCGACCTTGGCCAGCCACTGCGCCGCCTTCTTGAACTGCGTCAGCGTGACCTTCTCTTCCAGCAGCGTCTCGCGCTGCGTGCCTTCCCAGGCATAGCCGTTGATCGCCCGGCGCACGCGCTCGGCGGTCAATGTGTCGGCGTAGTCCTCGCCCTCGACCAGGATGAAGCGCCGGCTGCCGCCGTCCTTCGCATTGGCCTTCAGCACGGCGTGCGCGGTGGTGCCGGAGCCGGCGAAGGAGTCGAGGATGAGGGCCCCTGGGTTAGCCACCAACGCGAGGATGCGTTCGATCAACTCGACTGGCTTTGGCGTGTCGAACACATCTGCCGAAGCGAACATGTCACGCAACATGCCTTTGGCCTGGCGCATCGTCGGCAGGTCCGCCCAGATGGTCGGATACGGGCGTGTGGGCAAATCAGGCGCGAACTCGCGAGTGTATGGTTCCCAGACGGGCTGACCGAGCTTCTGCCGTTGCTTCCAGATGAGTGTCCCCGCGGCGCGGTGTGCGTCGATCGCCTTCTGACCAGCAGCCCAACGCGCCTCCTCACCGTTGTCGTGCAATGGGAAGACGGTGTTGCCATCCGGATCTTCGAGGCCGAAGTACATGGTCGGTCGGTCATTGCGAAGACTGTTCTTGCCGTTCTTCTTCAGCAGCCTGTCGCGATACAGCCGGCCATCGTCTGTCTTCTGCCCGTAGGCATCCAGGATTCCTGGCGCAAGCATTGGCGAGAAGCGCACTTGTGCCTTGTCCTTGGCGTAGCAAAGCACGTAGTCGTGATCGGGCGTGACGGCAACCTTGTTGTCATTCGGGCTGTCGACCTTGCGCCAGATGAAGCAGTTGACGAACGCTTCGTCTCCGAAGATCTCGTCGCAGATCATCCGCGCCCGCTCAATCTCGTTGTCATCCAGCGTGATCCAGATCGAGCCCGATTCGCTCAGCAGTTCCCGCAGCAGCACCAGCCGCGGCCACATCATGCACAGCCACTTGTCGTGCCGCAGCATGTCCTCGCCGTCCACCGGGTTGGTGCTCAGCCACTCCTTCATGATGGGCGAGTTGACGCTGTCGCTGTAGCACCAGCCCTCGTTGCCGGTGTTGTAGGGCGGGTCGATGAAGATCAGGTCGACCGCGCCGGCGTAGCGCGGCAGCAGGCTTTTCAGCGCGTGCAGGTTGTCGCCGTGGATCACCAGGTTGCCCGCCAGGTCGGGCGCGCCCACGCCCTTGCCCGCATCCACCACCAGCGGCCGGTAGGGCACGGTCAGGTGGTGGTTGTAGACGTACTCTTTGCCTTTGAAGACGATTTCGGGCATGGGCAGCAGCGCTGGCGCGGCGGGGTGCGAGGGCAGGACGACGGATGCTAACCCCCAGCCCGCGGCGCGCCGTCGGCCAGAGCCGCCGAGGCACATGGGTGCACGCTTATCCATTTTTCGAATATGCATGCGCCCAATCTGTCGTTGGACGGCGAACGCCCGCCCACCAGAATGCGCGGCTTCGCCCCGACCGCGGGCACCCCCCCTTGCTGCCTGCCGCCATGACCCACCGCCCCACCCTGCCCCGCCGCGCCCTGTTGCTGGCCACCGCTGCCGCTGCGCTGGCCCCGCTGCCGGCCCTGGCCCAGGCGCCGAAGACCCTGCTCAACGTCAGCTACGACGTCAGCCGCGAGTTCTACAAGGACTACAACGCCGTCTTCGCCGCCCACTGGAAGAAGACCGCCGGCGAGGACCTGGTGCTCAACCAGAGCCACGGCGGCAGCAGCAAGCAGGCGCGCAGCGTGGCCGAGGGCCTGGAGGCCGACGTCATCACGATGAACCAGGCCAACGACATCGACGTGCTGCACGACCACGGCAAGCTGATCCCGGCCGACTGGGCGAGACGCCTGCCCGACAACAGCGCGCCGACCACCAGCATCAGCGTGATCCTGGTGCGCAAGGGCAACCCCAAGCAGATCCGCGACTGGTCCGACCTGGGCAAGCCCGGCGTGTCGGTGATCATTCCCAACCCCAAGGTGACGGGCAACGGCCGCTACACCTACCTGGCGGCCTGGGGCGCGGCGCTGCAGGCCGGCGTGCAGCCGGCCGCGGCGCAGGCGCTGGTGGAGCGCATCTTCGCCAACGTGCCGGTGCTCGACGGCGGCGGCCGCGCCGCCACCACCACCTTCGCGCAGCGCAACCTGGGCGACGCCCTGGTCACCTTCGAGAGCGAGGTGCCGCTGATCCAGCGTGAATTCGGCGGCGGCTTCGAGGTGGTCTACCCCAGCCGCACCATCCTGGCCGAGAACCCGGTGGCCGTGGTCGACAAGGTGGTCGACAAGAAGGGCACGCGCAAGCAGGCCGAGGCGTACTTGAAGTTCCTGTGGAGCGACGAGGGCCAGGCCGTGGCCGCCAAGCACCACCTGCGGGTGCGCAGCGCCAAGGTGATGGCCCAGTACGCCAAGGACTTCCGGAAGGTGCAGACCTTCACCGTGGACCAGGTCTTCGGCGGCTGGAAGAAGGCGCAGGCCGACCACTTCAACGACGGCGGGCTGTACGACCAGGTGATCGCCCGCGCCAAGAAGCGCTGAGCCCGCCATGCTGCTGCGCAAAGCGCTGCTCAAGCGCCACAGCGTGCTGCCCGGTTTCGACCTGGCGCTGGGCTTCACCCTGCTGTACCTCAGCCTCATCGTGCTGATCCCGCTGTCGGCCGCGTTCCTGAAGACCGCCACCATGACCAGCACAGCGTTCTGGGACGCGGTGGCGTCGCCGCGGGTGCTGGCCAGCTACCGGCTGACCTTCGGCGCCAGCCTGGCCGGGGCGCTGGTCAACGCGGTGTTCGGCCTGGTCGTGGCCTGGGTGCTGGTGCGCTACGAGTTCCCGGCCAAGCGCTTCATCGATGCCCTGGTCGACCTGCCCTTCGCCCTGCCCACGGCGGTGGCCGGCATCGCGCTGACGGCGCTGTACGCGGGCAACGGCTGGATCGGTCAGCTGCTGCCGTTCAAGGTCAGCTTCACGCCGCTGGGCGTGTTCGTCGCGCTCACCTTCATCGGCCTGCCCTTCGTGGTGCGCACGGTGCAGCCGGTGCTCGAAGACCTGCACAAGGAGTTCGAGGAAGCCGCCGCCACGCTGGGCGCCAGCCGCTGGCAGACCTTCCGCCTGGTGATCTTCCCGATCCTGGCGCCGGCCCTGCTGACCGGCTTTGCCCTGGCCTTTGCCCGCGCCCTGGGTGAATACGGCAGCGTGATCTTCATCGCCGGCAACATGCCCATGGTCAGCGAGATCACGCCGCTGCTGATCATCACCAAGCTGGAGCAGTACGACTACACCGGCGCCACCGCCATTGCCGTGGTGATGCTGGTGGCGGCCTTCATCCTGCTGCTGGGCATCAACGGCCTGCAGGCCTGGGCCCGCACACGCCAGGGCCGCTGACATGACGAGCAACTACGCCCCCGCCGCCCGGCCCGCCCATGTGGTGCCGCAGGCCATGCCGCGCACCATCGCCCCGCCCCGCTTGCGCAGCGCCACCACCGAACCCGCCTGGGTCAAGTGGACGCTGATCGGCATCGCCCTGGCCTTCCTGACCTTCTTCCTCTTCGTGCCGCTGGCCATCGTCTTCGTCGAGGCGCTGAAGAAGGGCTGGGACGTCTACCTGGCCGCCATCGTCGAGCCCGATGCGGTGTCGGCGATCAAGCTGACCCTGATCGCCGCGGCGATCTCGGTGCCGATGAACCTGGTCTTCGGCGTGGCCGCGGCCTGGGCGATTGCCAAGTTCGAGTTCCGCGGCAAGAGCCTGCTGCTGACACTGATCGACCTGCCGTTCAGTGTCAGCCCGGTGATCTCGGGCCTGATCTTCGTGCTGGTGTTCGGCCTGCAGGGCTGGTTCGGCGAAGCCTTGCGCGACCACGACCTGAAGGTGATCTTCGCGGTGCCGGGCATCGTGCTGGCCACGGTGTTCATCACCTTTCCCTTCGTCGCCCGCGAATTGATCCCGCTGATGCAGGCCCAGGGCACCGAGCAGGAAGAGGCGGCCCGCGTGCTGGGCGCCAGCGGCTGGCAGATCTTCTGGCGCGTGACCCTGCCCAACGTGAAGTGGGCCCTGCTGTACGGCGTGATCCTGTGCAATGCGCGGGCGATGGGCGAGTTCGGCGCGGTCAGCGTGGTGTCGGGCCACATCCGGGGCCAGACCAACACCATGCCGCTGCACATCGAGATCCTCTACAACGAATACCAGTTCGCCGCGGCGTTCGCGGTGGCGTCGCTGCTGGCCTTGCTGGCCCTGGTGACGCTGGCGCTGAAGTACGCCGTCGAGCAACGTGTGAAGGCTGAGGCTGGACGTGGCGGCGTGCCTGCGCACGCCGACTCGCCTGCCGAAGGGCCCGAGCTCAGCGAGGGCGCGGCCCGGCAGGGCCAGAAGCGCGGCACCGACGACCGGAGCGAGTGAGTCATGTCCATTGAAGTGCGCAACCTGAACAAGCGCTTCGGCCCCACGGTCGTCTGCGACAACCTGAACCTGGACATCCCCGACGGCGAGCTGGTGGCGCTGCTGGGCCCGTCGGGCTCGGGCAAGACCAGCCTGCTGCGCATCATCGCGGGGCTGGAGGTGCCCGACAGCGGCACCGTGCTGTTCCACGGCCAGGACGCCACCCACACCGACGTGCGCGAGCGCCAGGTCGGCTTCGTCTTCCAGCACTACGCGCTGTTCCCGCAGATGACGATCTTCGAGAACGTGGCCTTCGGACTGCGGGTGCGGCCCAAGGCGACACGGCCGTCGGACGCGGAGATCAAGCGCAAGGTGACGGCGCTGCTGAAGCTGGTGCAGCTGGACTGGATCGCCGACCGCTATCCGCACCAGTTGAGCGGCGGCCAGCGCCAGCGCATCGCCCTGGCCCGCGCGCTGGCGGTGGAGCCGCGGGTGCTGCTGCTGGACGAGCCCTTCGGCGCGCTGGATGCCAAGGTGCGCAAGGAGCTGCGCCGCTGGCTGCGCCGGCTGCATGACGAGATGCATGTCACCAGCGTCTTCGTCACCCATGACCAGGACGAGGCGATGGAAGTCGCCGACCGCATCGTGGTGATGAACCAGGGCCGCATCGAGCAGGTGGGCAGCCCGGACGAGGTCTACGACCGCCCGGCCACGCCCTTCGTGCTGCAGTTCCTGGGCGACGTGAACCTGTTCCACGGCCGCACGGGACACGCCGCCCATGGCCCGGGTGGTGCGGTCGCCCCGGCCGCCGAGGATGTGCACTACGTCCGCCCGCACGAGCTGGACGTGCTGGCCGAGCCCGCCGACGACGCCTGGCCGGCGGAGCTGTCGCAGGCCCTGACCCTGGGCCCGGTGACGCGGCTGGAGTTCAAGCGCGACGACGGCAGCTATGTCGACGTGGAGCTGTCGCGCGCCAAGTGGCAGGCCCTGCGCGACAGCCTGCAGCTGGCGCCCGGCAGCCGCGCCTGGCTCAAGCCGCGCCAGGTGACGCGCTTCCTGGCCAGCGGCGCGCCGCTGGTGGCGGACGATCCGGCGGCGGTGATCTGACGCAAATCGACCGATGGGCGGCAGGGGTGCGGCGTCAAGTCCGCGCCCCCGGCGCCGAAACAACCAGGCATGCACCTGCCCTGCCTGGACACCCGCCACCTGCCCGACGACCACCGCGGCGCGCGCGCGAACCGCTTCATGGAGTCGGCCGACATCGGCTGCGCCTTCCGCGAGACCTTCGTGGCCCTGCGCACCAACCTGCGCCGCGGCCTGCACACCAGCGGCCAGCTCTATGCGCTGGAGATGGACCCGTGCATCCCCGGCGAACTGCTCGACACCACCTGGCTGCCGCCGTCCGCCCATGGCCTGCCGGCCGACGAGGCTGACTTCCTGCCGGGTGATCACTTCGGCACCTGTGCCGACCGGCCCGAGCACCAGCGCGAGCGCCACGCCGTGCTGCAGCGCCTGCTGCTGCGCGAGGGCGCCGCGCCGCTGCTGGTGTGGGTGGGCGAGCGCGCCGACCGCGACGGCCACCCGGTGGTGCGGGTGGAGGTGGCGTCGGCCGACGGCCTGTTCGCGGCCGAGCACCTGGTCTGCCCGGGCCGCGGCGCCCGCCAGCGTGACCTGCTGCGCGCCCCGCACCGGCGCCTGGCCAGCGACGCCCTGGCCTGACAAGCGCCTGACACCCGGGGCGGCGAGTGCGTGCAAACGGCCCGCAATCGCGGGCCTCGTCGTCAGCTGGATGCCACCGTTGTTGGCTATGCTCTCAGGGTTTTCACTGATCTCCTGTTCGTCGTGAAGTCCCTTGGCATCTCCCTGCGCAAACCGGCCCTGGCCGGGCTGCGCGTCGCCTCCGTGCTGGCCGTGGTCCTGTGGGCCGCGGCGATGGCGGTGCTGCTGGCCGGGCATGTCGAGCTGGGCGGCGCCGGCGCCGTGGCGCTGCTGCTGGCACTGGCCTGGACCGGGCTGGGCATGCGCCTCGGCCAGGGTCGCCACCACCTGCTGGCCAACCTGCTGGGCTGCACCCTGCTGCTGGGCGTCTACCAGCTGGCGCTGCTGCTGGCGGACTGACCGCACCCGCACCCGTCATGGCATAGCGCGCCCTGCCCGGCCTGCAGGCGGTGCCCGCGGTGGCGGTGACGGCCGATGACGTCGCGCTGCAGGACCTGCAGGGCGTCGACGGCTTGTGGCCCCAGCCGCTGGAGATCAGCGCCGTGCTGGCCGACCTGCTGCCAGCGCATAAAAGTGAACTAACGCGGTTGAGATCTATGCAAGCAACCGACCCCATCGAGCAATTCAGCTGGCGTTAGTTCGCTTTTTTGGTGGTGCGCCGTGCGCTGTGGCTCGCAGGCGCCGCTCCAGCCAGCCGGCGCCTGCCTCAGCGCCGTCGCTCGGCCTGCACGCCGGCCAGCACCAGGTCCAGCTCGGCGGGCTCGCGCCAGCGCGGGCCGTGGCGGGCGCTGGCATAGGTGTCCAGCACCACATGGCTGACCAGGGGTGACTCCCACTCGCCGGCGTCCAGGCGCCTGCGCACGGCCGGCGTGCTGGCCAGCAGCTGGTGGTTCTGCCGCACTGCGGCGATGACCTCGGCGCGCACATGGTCCGGCTCGGCGGCGAATTCGTCGCGGACCTCGCGCAGGCGCTGCGCCCGCCAGGCGTCGACCTGCTGCTGCAGCTCGCGCGCCGGATCGCGGCGCTCGGCCACGGCCATCTCGGCGGCATGGACCGGCACCGCCGCGGCCGGTGCCGGCGGCTGGCGCCGCGCCAGCATCGTGGCCAGGTAGGCCGCAGGCCGGCGCACCGGGCCGCCCCGCTGCCCTGCCAGGTGCGCCGCCAGGGCGTCCAGCGCCTCGGTCACCCGCGCGCCACCGAACTTCAGCAGCAGCGGGTCGAGCTCGCTTTCGCGGATGCCCAGCGCCGCAGCCTGCATCGGCAGCGTGACGTCGACCGGATCGACCGCGGCAGGCGCACTGGCCGCCGCCGGCCGCCTTGCGACGCGGAACTGCACCGACTCCAGCAGCGCGCCCTTGCGGTGCTCGATCAGCTCGACCGTCAGCTCGGTGCGCTCGTTGATCTCGCGCATGGCCGGCTGCAGCAGCTCGCTCTTGAACTTGCGGAACTCGCGCGGCTTGAGGCCGCCGCCTTCGCGCAGCACGCTGGTCCACTGGTCGGGCGCCATGCGCGAGGTCAGGCCGCCCGGGCTGTCCTTGTAGCGGGCGCAGATCTCGTACAGCGCCACCGCGGTGTAGGTGCCCAGCCGGGCGATCGAGTTCAGCTCGATCTGGGCCCAGCGGTCGGGGTCGATGATCTGCTCGGCAATCGACGGCGGGTAGTACCAGGTCACCCACCATTCACCGGCGCGCTTGTACAGCCGTGCCTCGGCCAGCAGCGGAAAGGTGCGGGCCTCGTCACCGCGGCGCGGGCCGTCGCTGCCGGCGGGCGGCGGCTCGATGCCGTCGAGCGTCAGCGTGGTGGCGTCGCCCGGGGCCAGCGGGCGCCAGATGACGGTGGTCTGCACCATCTGTTCGATGTAGCGCTGCACCCGCTCGCTGGCCTTGGTGCTGGAGCCGAAGCCCTGCAGGATCGCGCTGACCGGGCTGGCGTAGCCGCCGTCGGGCCCGGGCGTGCCGCGCTGGGCCAGCCAGATCATCACGTCATAGGCCTTGCGCCCGGTGACCGACAGCGCCATCGACAGCGGCTCGATCGCCAGCGCCTGCACCGCCTTGTGCAAGGTGCCGGGCACATGGGCCGCAGCCGCGCTGCCGGCGGGGCGGTGGCCTGGCGCGCTGGCCGTGGGCAGGGGCGGACGGTCGGTCGCAGACACGCCGGCATTCTATGTCCGGCAGGTCTTGGACAAGCCGGGAAACAGGGCGTGGACAGCGGGCAGGATGCTGCGGCGGCGACCCTGCGCGTCCGGCCGGGCATGGACGAATTCCAAGCCACACTTGCCGGACACCCCTCCAGGGCCTGCGCATGGCCCGGCCTGTGGACAAGTTCGGCCCCAGTTGCCGGACGCTGCCCCGCTTGCCGGACGCTGGCGCCACGCTTGGCGGACGCCAAGCCACGCCAGGCGGACGCCCAAGCCACGCTTGCCGGACAGAAATTCCGCCAAGTGATTGATCTGTCAGCCTTTTCGGCCGCCCAAAGATTT
>Ga0116180_1000693_pt1 | contig 30629 bp, 28 predicted proteins | sample AD_UKC073_MetaG_FD_89804 | JGI IMG/M metagenome (GOLD analysis project Ga0116180, IMG submission 89804) | Active sludge microbial communities of municipal wastewater-treating anaerobic digesters from USA - AD_UKC073_MetaG | ecosystem: Engineered > Bioreactor > Anaerobic > Digestate | place: USA... | reverse complement strand
TCTTTGATAAAAATCAATAGCATGTCCCATCTCATGAGTAAAAACTTCCGCAGTATTGATGGCTGGGTCATTTGTATTCAAATCATATGCTTCAAGAGGATCTGTTTCACCATCCATATAATGATAATGAGCATCAAGCCACGAAGTTGAACCTTCTGGGAAATAATATTCCCTAGGATGAGCTACCCTAGAATAATCTGCGTCTAAATACAGTGTTTGTGGTTCTATGTTTATATAAGATTTTATTGTACGCAATGATCTATATTCATCAGGATCAGTGGTAACTCCAGCCGGGTCAAACGCAAATCCCCCTATATTTGGATCATCTTCTACATCTGCAAAATCGACCCAATCGAATACAAACATATGCTCCGGTTTTAAATACTGTGTTATAAAGTCAATTCTATTACCCTCAAGAATCATATCAGCTGAACTAAATACCTTTACAGGAACTCTCAACATGTGAGAAAGATATATTTCTGCACGTTTACGCCGATTAAGAGAGGATAAACCAAATCCTCCTTGCTTCCAAGGTAATGCACAATCATCTTTAAATTCAACCCACGGCTTACTAGTTATAAATGGCGAAGTGAATCCAGCGATTGTATCTTTTACAAACTTGAATAAATATTTGTGGTACGAATCAACTACTTTAATCATTGTATCCAGGTTGCCATATGCCGCAAGTAAGGTATCTCTGCCTTCCCAGAACTCTGTTGGAATATCGATACTATTGACTACAAGATTCTTTGCCCAATACACTGTATTGATATATGATGGATCGATATATCCTGGTTGACCATCAACAGCATAAAAATATGCAAGAGGGGATATATCTACGTTTCCTCCCAATTCAGGAGTTTCAACATCTCCAATCGTTACAGGCTTCTGAGCAGTGAAGTCCAGATCAACCCATATAACTTTTGAAGTTCCAGTTTCATTACTGAATATAAAGGTCAATGTATCGGTGTCTGCATCCACTCTAACTACAGGACGAAGATCTTTAACCTGTCCGAGTTCTTTGGTAAAAATTCTATAAAGTACAAACTCATTATTCTTCTTAAGACTATAAAAGTCCCCGTCCTTATATCCTGTAGCACTAAAAGTTATTGATTGAAGTTCGTATTTATTTGCGGCCGGCAGATTAATTTCATATACGAAATCCCGATGTAATGCAGGTATATCAAATCTTAATCCAACAGGATAATTATACTTGTACTTTGGAAACAAAGGCCAAGGGAATTTCAATATATCAACAATATAACTGACATCAAATCCCATTGTACATCCCCTTTCCTCTAGTATGCGTAATAGTTCCAAACTGTTCCATCATCATCCGATGAAACCACTATTCGTATCTTTTGTCCAGCAGTAACATTGAATGTGATGCTTCCTCTGTTTGATACCATTCCACTAGTTCCAGCTATTCTTGATCCAGTTGAACCATTAGCGTTTACAATATATACATCGATCTTATCTGGATAAGAATACATATTATATTCAATAGTGACGGTTTTGCTCACATCACATACATAATCTTTAGCATAGAATTTACCTGATCCGCTTACGCTGTCTGGGAACGCTCTTGGAGGAGCAAGTTCAACATTTAATGTAGCTGTAGCTAATGAACCCTTATAATTAACTGTTATGGTCGCAGTTCCAACGTAGTCAGTTCCAACTACAATTCCGTCCTGCCCAATGGTATAATTATCTATGGACCAAATACAATGGTTAGTTAAATCTTCTCCAGTACGAACTTTCATTACACCAAATGTAGCAGAGTTTCCAACATATACAGTTCTAGATGGAGGAATAATCTGGATCTGTGTAGGCTGAGATTCAATTACCGCTTCACCCTGTTTGCCGTTTAATACTGCCGTAACAGTAACCTCGCCAATTCCCATCACAGTTACGTTATAATAGTTATTAGATTTACTTCCAGTCCATCCACTCACTGACCAAGTACATTCAGCAGTTATATCAACTCTACGTCCATTTGGATATACTGCAAATGCTTTAAACGGTATTACTTCATCAATGTTTACATATTCCACAACAGTCGATTGAGGCTCAACTACAACTACAAAGCTCTTAACCTCAAGCTGTGCGTATGCCATTACCATCTGATACATAGCAGTTACTTGACATACACCCTCTGGAGCATTTTCAATAACGCCCTGGTTAATAGTGTAATTTGGATCATCTGTTGCCCATTCAGCTACATTTGTACAATCGAATGTTGAGCCATCTGCGTTCTGTATAATGGCTTTGAACTCAACTCTATCTCCAACACCCACTACAAGATTCTGAGGTTGTACACTTAATCCAAGCGGGAACGGTTCTCCATCTGTAGTTAATATGATTACATCCGTCAACTTTCCTTTTTCATCAGTTTCCGGGTCATGTCTTCGTAAATCATAATTTTCATAGATCAATGCGATCTTGAAATCTATCTTAATAGTATGAACTGAGATAGTAATCAGATCGCCAAACGAGTCTTTATTTAATGTATATCTAATCAGACCATCATGCGATGTAAAGCTGATTAACTCATCCTCTTCATTATATTCAAGATGATAGTCAAAATCTTCAAATGCACGAATAGTTCTTGGATCATAAGGATTGCCTGGAGTATCAGGATCGACCACAGGTAATCCGGATCCAGTCCCCGATCTTACAATGTAATTTGTTCCTTGAAAGAACGTAGGCTGGAGCCGTTTCATTATCATTTCAAGTATCTGAGTATAACCCTGTCCAGCTAACATTTATTTCACTCCTAGAATACCAAGATGTCGTACAATAAATCTAAGTTCTTAGGAGTATTATTTATTGGAGACCATTTCAATGCAATAGCATTTTTATCGCCACCATCAGACTCTACCCCTACATAGTATAGGACACAATCATCCTTGTAAAACAATAAGTTTCCATTTAATTGTTTTACAACGTCTCTCACTTCCTGAGAAACTGAGTTTACATCAAAAGTAGTGGTAACTGTATAATATGTAGGTATAGGATTAATGTCGATTGTGATTGGAGCTCCTGTATCCGGCAACTGATACGAAGTAGCATTCGACAACTTCTTTATTCGTCCAAATTTCTCTGCTTTCGGTAAAGCTCTTCGTATAACACCATAAGACGTCCCACGAGCTTCAACAACTTGCCCGCCTTCGACAACAACACCAACATGGTATATGCCCCCTTTACTTTGTCTGAAGAATAAATCTCCAGCTTGTACATTATCTCTACTTATTTCGTAACACAGATCTTTGAATATGCCCTCTGCGTTATAATCAGAACTCCTTGATATTAATCCCATCTGTTGCAGAGCCCACACTACTAATCCAGAGCAATCAAATACTTGACGTCCAATCCAAGTACTTGCATCATACTCTCCAGCCTTAATATAATGACCACGACCATAGGCATTAATAAGCTCGTTTAACCTTTGTTTGGTAAGAATCTCACCTTGCCCGCCCCACACATATCCACATCCAACCTTACTTTCAACTAAAGATACAAATGCTTCTGGAGCACCCATGTCTAACAAGTTAAGAGAAGAGTTGCCGTTTTGTTCATATGTAGTACAGTAGTCTTTCCAAATAAAGGCTTCCTTACCGTCCTCCGGATCAATTCCTTTATAGAAGTTACCAACCTCTGCAAGGAACCGCATAGTAAATCCTGCGTTTCTTATCTTTTTAATATATTGCTTATCTAAGTCCGGATTTGTGCGTATATTTACTTTATCCTTTAAGAGTTTGATATATGTTACGGGGGCGGTTGGCGTTGGAACAATCATTTGATCGTTTTGACCCTTAACGTCAATAGTGGCAAATATTTCTTCAGTTATCGGATCCTTCAACCTTATCATAGCTTCATAAACAGTTGAAGGTAATTTTAATTTCATTGGCTTTACGTTGCCAGCCGAGAATTTAAGATTGTATCTGAATCTCTTTGCATAACTAGGAATTCTATCAGACAACAAAGATACATCGGAATCAAGTACTTCTGCAACCCAAGACAACTCAATCTGAGTGATAAACCCTTCTTCTGTAAACTGGTGTCTGTATTCTTCAACTTTGAATATCGAAGTTGCAGTTGTTACCATATCGTAGATCCTAACAGTATGTCCAATCTCTATTAAAGGATTTCCAACAATAGCAATAGACATTCTACGCCAGTTACTCATGATTTGTTCAAATGCAGACTTTGCGGCTTCTTTTCTTTTCTCTAAAGTATCAGCAAACGGTACTTTTATACCAAATTGCCTACATACTCCCTTACATGGTCCAAATTCAATTCTCTTATTTACAAACAATGATGATCCACTATCAGATATTATTAACACTCTGCTTCGCATATCCTGCACATCATAACTAAGAGAAGCTTTGGTTAAGTCAACATAGTCCTTAACCTCCCAATCTGGTGTATCATGCTGTGTGGGCTTCCTATTTCTAAACAACATGATGTCCCCATATCGATTGCATCTAAAGGTCACATCTCCCATCTGATTTACTACCTGAAGAGCAGCATCAAAGTAATTCAGAGTGTATGGAAAACTTATTTCGTTGATGACATATCTGCTTGGCTGTTTTGTATCGCTATCTTCAATTACATATTCCGATGTCCATACATCAGCTATTTTTCTATCAAGTCTGGATGGACCCCCACGAGCGCCAACATAAAGAGCCTGAACAGCTAAATCATGTACGATTGCAGAGGCAGTCCACTTATTATTTATAGGGTTAGTGGTAACTGTCATATCTACCATGATCTCTGGATCCGGTTCGGGTTTATCAGTGTTGTCTGTGTAATTAGGTCTAAATCCTGGTTGAACTCTCAAGTAGGCACTGTTTGCAAACCCTTCATGATATTTACCATCATTGCCCAAATACAAAACATGATGCCAAATAGAGTTTCCATCACTTCCCTGAACAGATCCGAGATACGGCAATACAGTGTTATTACTGACTTGAGTTAGAACGCTAAAACTAGTTGATGGGCCTGATCTAATATGCAAATGACTCTTTACTCCATGTACCTGAACAACTGTATGATAAGAAATTACTGATGCAGTTTGTTCGTAGCTAGATGATTCGTCGTCCAGCCACCCCTCATATTCATTACCATCTTCTCCAGTAAATCTTATCTTGTGCCAGTAATTTCCCGATTCATCTTTATACGTTGACAAATAGGTATACGTGTTTCCATCATATACTACTCCTATATCCGCACTATTACTGTCGTGGTCTGCTTTTACATGAAGATGATTATGAAAGTCTTTTACAGTGTGGGCGGCGGTTGCATCTTCATCAACCGAAGCATATAGTCCACATATCCATCCATCAACCTGTTGTCCTCCAGCGTTTATATAAGTGATGTGGAACCAAGGAACTCCATTCACCGTTTCAGTTTCGAGGTAGTCGAGAACTTCGCCGTAAAATACTAAACCGATTTCATTGTAGTTTACTCCTGGGCCATTTCTAACATGCAAATGATTACCATCAGTATTTTTTAACTTATCTACTCTTACTACACCTTTTGATTTTACAGTAGCACTAGTATTCAACAGCTCCGCATATTCATGATATACCCATCTTTCCTGACCGTCAAACAATATCTTGTACCATTTCTTACTGTACTTATTAACAGTTTCATCCATATATTGAAATAGCTGACCGTTATAGGCTTTACCTACAGCGTCATATTCTGTTCCAGGACCAGTTCTGACACTTATATAACTATCAGCATTAACTATCTTTACCATTCTCGTATTATTTGAGGTATATGGATCTTTATCAGAAATGACAACTAAATTATCAGTTCTCGGATAAGTTAATGCTGAACCATGAACCATTATGTCAATATGCTGATCTATAAGATAACGCATATTGTCTCTGACTGATATCTGTACCGTAGCCTTTTCTGAATCAACTACAGCTTTGTCTATAGCTCCAGTTAACACTGGTACTACCATCCATCCATATCCAAGACAAATCTGTATCCATGTTTCTGGAACTAAGTAATGATAATATTCGTTTTGAACATTGTTTGCATTGGTGTGGGCAATAATATCTGAGTCCTCAGCATGTTTACTAACTAGAAACTCTGGACTCTTTAATCCATAGCAGTTTTCAATAGTTATATTAGCTGACGAACATCCAAAATCACTACTTCCAGTAACTTCAATTGAAACTACTCCTCCTTCTGGAACAGTTAGTTCTTTAGGAGGTAAATGAAACTCGTCAGGTCTCCTTAACTTAATGATATAGGTTGGGGAATCATCCCCAACCTGTAAACTTGAAAGTATTAATCTCATCATCTGTCTACTTAGTATGTTCATTATTTCCACCCCTCACCTAATTTATTTGGGGATCTAAATATTACATCCTGCTGATACAGATCTCTTCCAATTCGAGTACAATCAAGAAGTTCAACTACCCCACGATAAAATACTCCTTTGTCGTCACACACTACATGGATACTATCAGCGTGAGTAATAAAGTCGGTGTGAGCGTTTGCACTGAAAAATCTGAGTGAGCACTCTATTTGTGTGCCCAGGTATTTTGTAGTCTGATAGTTAGCGTGACCTCTGATTGTTTCTACTGCGATTGGAGCTGACGTTGCCTTCGGTGGGGCATACTGGAACATTTCGCAGTCAATCTCATTATAAGGGTAAATACAAAGGTTGTCAAGCTCCGCTCTTCCAGGAGGATCAGACAGTCCAAAATTACGTTGTCTACCTCTTATTATAACTTCGTCAACTGCCTTATGAGGAGCACTAGTAGACCAAGTTGATGGACCTTTTTGTACTTCAGTTAATATCCCATTAACCCAGAGATCCAGCTGACCCACTCCAGGATTGGCGTAATCATACATTACTTCGAATAATAAATGAGGGTTGTATTCCTCCATTAATCTATACTCGAACCATCCGCCATCAGTTACTAAACTCCAATAACTAGATCCATCGTCCAACGTAGTTTTTCGCATTTCTGCTGGATGCGATACATATGTTGGTCTAGTAGGCTTAGTTTCATCGATTATAGACGTAAACTGACGCAGTTGCATAAAATTTTGATTAATACTACCCTCTGATCCATCCAAGTCAAATCCACACTTTACGAAGATATCTCCACGTCTGTAGATTTTATATGGAGTAATTACAAACTTCGGTTTTGGCATATTATCACCACCTTATGTCAAATTCTGAACCCTAGTATATCCCGAAGACTCACTCTGTTTTATGAAAGAAGCTAAATACTGCTTGATAAGTGACATCATTTTGTTTACATCGTACAGCGTCTGTATGCTCTGAATCTGCATCACAAATTTAGCATCTCCTATCTCAATAGTTGAGGCTTGGGCATCTCTAGCCTTGTAGTCGTAATACGTGATAGCATTTACTTTACTAGGTTTGTTAAACTCACTTCCCTGTAGAGTTTTCTTTATCTCTAAGAGCAACGCATTACGCTCTTTGTCTAACTGCAAAAGTTGAGTTTGAGCCTGATATCTTTCCTTTGCTTCAGTGATTGCTCCACTCTTTATTAACTGTTGCAATGCCGCTATCTGCTTCGTAATGAAATTATAAATGTTTAAATTCTGTTGTTTACGATGTTCTTCGTAAACTGCAGATTCAGGTCCATATCCAGCAAGCTCATCACGTTGCAGAGTTATGTCCTTTCTTAACTCCATCTGCCGTTTTTCTTGATTCCACTTGTCATTGAACTCCTGAAGAGCACTTCTTGCCTTTGATGCTTTATCCATTGCCTTGACTGCGGCTCGAACTCTTTCAAGTCTTAAAGCATCCAACGCATCTTGATAAGCCTGCTCAGCTTCCATAACTGTTTGATAATCATTAGTAATTGATCGAATATCTCTTGGTTGTAAGTTCTTAGCTTTTAGATCTTTATACAACTGAAGCAAATTTTCAATGATATCGTTTCTTCCAGCAAATAACTTCTGTATAGCTTCATTTCCTTGTTCTAACGCACTAATAATCTCTTCGGGCTCAACTCCAGCATCAAGTAGATCTTTTAAAGCTCCACTGACTCTACCTATTTGATTTTCCCATCCAGCTCGTGCAGTATTGTATATATCCTGAATATCGGAAATTGATTGGTCTATTACTGCTTGTATGGCGGCGACTTTTTCCTGCTCAATTTTCTTATAAGTTTCTCCTTCAGTGTTGTTACCATTCCTTATAAGTTCTTCCTGAAGCTGAATATCGAATTTCCTTGAGATTCTGTCCAATTCTTCATTAGCCGCATTAACCTCATCAATAAACGTTTGAGGAGTAGCCGCTAATCTCTTGGCAAGAGCATTAAGACTCTCTTGCTGTCTTTTCTTGTATTCACGGAATCCAGCCCAATCTATAACACCCTTATCATCCATAAACCCAAGTGACTCAGCTTCTTCAGCTTCTTTAATTATCCTTTCGTTTTCCTGAATTTGACGTTGTCTTTCAATATTCTTTATCTTTGACTGCTGAGCAAATTGCTTTCTATCCGATTCAGATGCTATAGTGAGCTCTAAGCCTTTTCTATCTGCGTCACTTATCCATTGTCTCGGATCCAATCCTACAATAGACGTAATTCCACTTAATATTGTAGCCGCCCAGGCAGTTCCTACATGGAAAGCACTTCGATCGTTGGCTAACTGTAAGATTCTTTCATCATCCTTCATCTGGAGTCGTAATATCTCATTTTCTGCTTTTGCAGCCTCAACCTGATCTCTATGCATGTCATCTAGAGCTTTTCGTCTAGCTTCAAGATTTTTAAGAATTGCTTGAGTGTTAAGATCAAATGCACCAGTCTGATCAGTCAATCTTCCCGTTTCATCAGTTATAGACGAAACCAAATCAGGAGAGATTTGAAGTAATTGTTCGTTAATTCTAATCAATTGATTTTGAGCATCAGCTAGTCTATTAGTTACATCAGCCTGCTGTTCGATTGTAAAAGTCGAATCTTCAGTAGCCATTCTAGCTCTTTCCTGAAGATCAGAGTAATATTTAATAGTTTCATTTGCTGAGATCCTTGCTGAATTTAATCTCTCAATGGCTCTTAACTCTTCAACTTGCTCACCAATCATTCGATCATAGTCTTTTACAGTAGTATCAAGTTGTTTACTATGATCCTTCCATAAAGTGGATAATGCTGTTATAGCTGAACCTATAATTTGCAATCCCATCACAACTGCTATAACCTGTGGAGTTACTGCTCCAACTCCTGCTGATATACTTCCAGCAGTTGCTGCTAACCTCGAAACTGATGTTGAAGTTACCCCTCCAACCGCGGCAAGTTCAGCTTGTAACAATTCCTGCATATTCTGCTCAGTTAAGATCTGAGTTCCAGCTTTACGAAGAGCATTAATCTTAGCAAGCTGAATCTGATGATCCCTTAAAATAATACCCTGTTGCTGAAGAATGGCAATCTGCTGGTTTGCTTCATAATTTATTCTTAACCAGTTATTTGAAAGATTAGCAATATTCTGAGTTAGGCCCGTGAACAGTTGCAACGCATTCTTTATCAAAGATATAGAAATAATTGACTGAAGAATCTTTCCAATAAGTGGAAGATTATTCAAAAGGAACATAACTATATCTTTGATGGTGTTTATAAAGGGTTTTAAATATTGAATCATTCCGTTCATAAACTGGTTAAATCCTTGAATCAGTTTCTTGAACTCCATGCTATCTCGGAAATCTTGCAGATCAGCTTTTACTATTTTAAGCCAATCTCTAAGTTTTCCAAACTGCTCATCGCCCATCTGAATGCCCAGCTGAAGGAAAAAGTCTTTTATGGTAGAAATCAAACCTTCTGTTGTTTGACCTAAACTCTCAGTTAATCCACCATATCTTTCTTCTATGATCTGCTCCAACGCTGAAAGCATTTCATCTGTAGAACCTTTAAAGGTATTATTTTTGGTAAACGCCAAACCCTTCTCTCTAAGATCATTAAGAGAGATACCCATCTGACGTAACCTAATCATAGCCTTTCCAAAGTCGCCAGCGTTGATTCTTGTCAATACATTTATAACATCGTTAAGTTCAACTCCCGCAGTACGTTTAGCTGAAGCCAAATCTCCTGCGATTCGAATCCATTTGTCGATATCCATTCTGTTAGCGGCAAGCATTTCTCCAGCCTGGAAGGTCTCAAGTTCCTGGAAAGGAGTCAATGCCGCATAACTTCTCAATCTCCTAATTGCATCTTCTGCCGCTTGAGCACTTTTTAATGTTACTTTCAATGATGTCTGTAATGCCTCGATCTGTTGGTTAGTTCCTATCAGCCAATCCCACAGTTCTTTTCCACCGAGCGACATTATTAATCCCTGAATTCCAAACCTTAAAGTATTTACTCCCTGATGTAGCTTAGAGAGAACATTTAAAGATTGTGGACCAAATGTAGAGCTAAACACTCCCCAAAAATCTCCAAGGATGGATTCAGTACTTTTAACAGTAGTACCAAATGTCTTAACTCCTCCAGTAACAGATCCAACCGATCTAGTTGCTGATGTGCTTGAGTTAGATACTGTTTTCAATGATTGTGATAAATTTTTAAGAGTATCATTGAGTACAGTAAAATTCTGAGAGCTTAAATCAAGATTATTAATCTCTGCTACAAGGTTCTTTATAAGAGCAAGTAACCTGCTAAAGCCCTCTTCCATCTTCTGCAGATCTTCAGGAGAACCAAGTTTTGTTGTTATTTTCCCTATCTGTGTTACTACTTTGTTTAATTCTCTGAATGTGGTTAAAACATCTTTGATATTTGCATTTACGCCGGCGAAATTTTGAAACTCAACATTAAGCCTGGATATAAGCTCCGACATTCTAACAAAGTACTGCTCCATATTTGAAGTGTCAGGGGCCTCGGCAGTTCTTTGAATAACTGCATCAAACTGATTAGCGATATTTACCAAGCTATTCATTGAAGATTGCATTGTATTAAATAGCTCGCTAATCTGGGTTAGATTCTGAGCATCGCCTAAAATTGTTTTAAAAGATGTGTCAACTTGATGAACAGTTGTCAACAATCCTTCAAAATATTTAGATACTCCCATTGTAGGAGTTGTAGTTCCAGATTGAGTTATAAGTGTGTTGAACTGCTCAGTAACAGACACCAGATTTTTCATTACAGTGTCAAGAGTAGAAACTGCTTCAGCTAAAGCTCCAAGTCCACCAGTAGCATTTGCGAGACCCTGATACATTACATTCAGTCTCTCTACCAATACGATCATTTCTCTAAAGTATTTCTCAGATCGTTGAATGTTTGTTGGGGTCTTTGTGTTTTGAATTAACTCTCCAAAATGCTGACTTACTGAATTAAGCCGAGTGAATGTTTCAATCAGCTGATTAAGTAAAGTATTTAACTGATCTATCTCATTTGCCACAGCTATCAGGCTTTTAAAGTTGTTAACAATGTTATTCAACAATGTTTGAAGCCTGTCGAAATACTCCAGAACCTTTTTGATATTCGAGTTTGGAATACTGCTGATAGAGTCTCGCATCGTGCTAAACTGACTTGAGAGCGATGACAAATTCTGCACAGCATCCGACATTTTGTGAATGTTATTTACGAAAGTAGTTAAACCTCTAGTTCCTCCACTCAATGCACTAAAACTATCACGCAAACTATTGATAGTACTAACTAATGAGTCAAATCCTGTGATTACATTTGCACTATCTTTCATTGCCTGAAAAGATGTATTAAGTGTAAGTATCATTGTGTTTAACTCTTCAAACAGCGATTTAAGCCGTTGAACAGCGGGTTCAGTACTATTCGCCTGATTCACGAACTTTTGCAACGACTTCATAAACTGATTAAGGGCAGATAAATCCGTGCTAAAATTCATCTGCCCGTTTTTTGCATCATCTGCCATTTATATCACCGCCCTTATCTCGACTTCTGAAATTCTTTTAAGCGATGAAGAGCTTCCAAGTCTGGTAAATCTTCATCAATAGGACCTGACGAACTTTCAGGAGCAGGATTGATCTGGACTTTCAAGTTTTGTATAGATTCAATTATCTGAATGAACCTATCTCTGTGTTCTTCTGGTTTTCCATGAGCTATATACAGAGCATCCAAACTCTTTTGATAATACTCCAGTTTTTCCTGAAGAATTTTATCCTTCTTTTCTTCAGCTATAAATCTGATGTATATACTAGCTTCTTCTGGATAAATTTGATCTACTTCTGACTTGCTCCATCCATACTCTTTAGCAAGCATATGTATCATATAAGTTATCCAGTAATCTTCTCTGAGTTTTTCTATCTCTGATTTCTGCTCAACCTCTTCACCTGATTTATCCTCAGAGTTTACATCGTCGTCCCGTTCCCCATATAGCTCGTTATCATTTTTTTTATTTCACTGATCACTTTGTTAATATTATTGACCTTAAGTATCGCATCGATAAGAACTAATGCGTCCTCCAGTCCAACCTCATTTTCAAGATACTCAACGTCAAGAGCAGGAACACAGATATGTAATAAGTGTATTACTTGCTCTACGTTTTTCTCTATGAGTTTGGCTACGAGATCTGCTACAGACAGATTTTTTTGGCCGGGCTGTAGATTCAACTGCTCCATAGTTTCAGCCTGTGCCTGAAGAAGATCAAAGACTGAAACGAGCAGTTCACGTATGCAACCGCTCATTTTGGAGTAGGATATCAAACCTAATTTTTTCACTGTTACGGGTTTATCGTTGATATGAACGATCATTTCCGTTGGGAAACTTACTGAGTCTTTACGTTCCATAATTTACACCCCTCGTTTTTATATTGCGATATATTTTAACCGCAATGACAATTTGATTTAAAACGCTGTAAAATAATGATAGTCGGGGCAAAATATTGCACTTTGCCCCGACCGCACATTACGCCATCTGAACAATGACACTTGCTTCAGCCGTCATTCCTCCAGCCGAGGCCCTAACAACTACCCATACGTTATCGCCCAATGCGAGCGGTGCCCAGTTGGACGGAATGGAACTGTCAGTTACTGCCGGATCGCCCTTTATCTTGTAATAACCGGCAGAAGCTATATAGCCCTCCCAAGTCTTAGCAATAAAGACGTTTCCAGCAATTGATGCAAAAGCATCGGCGCCTACTCCCTCTATTGCAAGGTTTGGAGCCTGATTAGGGAGTCTAGCGTTCCCCACTATCTGCCTATTGTTGATCCATGCTCCATCCTTGTTGGGAAGAGTAAACGTAGTAAGGCTAGTGATATCATACACTTCGCCGTTGAACTCGCAATATGCCTTAAGAACTGCTGTTCTAAGGTTAACATCGCTCTGTTCAGTGTATACAGGGTGCTGAGGAGTGGATATCCAGATGGTTCCACCTGACTGTTTCACCATTGTAAGGAGGTTAGTGGGCAATCCATTTACGTCCAAAGTAGACGCAAGCTGAAGCCCTTCAGTACCCATGGTGGAATCTCCGATCTCCCACAGCATAGCTCCATTGATATGTTTACGCTGAATCATACCAATGAACTCTGTGCTGAAAATTCTCTCCTCATCAAGTTTGTAATTCAACTGAAGCGGAGCCTTGTTGACTGCCTTGTATATGATGACATCTTCAGTTTTTGACTTACCCATGGCAACAGGGTGAAGTCTGAGTCTTCCAGCTTTTTGTCCAAGCCTATACCCAGGGAAACGCCCGAAGGTCAGCTTAGACTTGTTACCGTCTCCGAGAGCCTTTGTGGCTGTATGAGCAAACATTTCAATTTTCCTCATATCAGTCTCGGCAAGCGGAATCTTTACGCTTATGGACTCCCCTACCAGAGCGGCGTCTGTCTGAGATCTTCCATATCTGTCGACCTGCAGGTCGTACCACTCGGGAGTATATGTCAATTCACATCCTCCCTTGGTAAGTCCAAGGAAAACTTCATCAGTTGCCGGATTCCCACCAGCCGGGGTCCAATATGCGTCGCAAACTCCAATTTTGATGCTATCAAAGTCACCCATCGTTCAGTCCTCCTTCCTTATTATATTGTTGGGTTGCCGATCTGCCACAGGAACGAACCGTCGATACCGTTGAGTTCGTCTTCTGCAGTCTGTCTAGCAACAATACCCTGGAACTCTGTGCTAAAGATCCTCTCTTCATCCAGCTTGTAGTTCAGCTGAAGCGGAGCTCTATTAGCCGCTCTGTAGATGATAACATCTTCATCGTTCGAGCTACCCATTGCTATGGGATGAAGCCTCAATTGCCCAGCAACACCTTCAAGCCTAAATCCAGGCTTCCTACCGAAAGTGAGTTTGGATCTCTGCTCATTTACTGCAACAGCTCCAGGAATAGAGATCGTGGAAGTCGGAGCCGCAGTCAGTCCGGTACAAGTTCCATTGGCTGATGCGAGATTCATTGTTTCATCGTTAACCGCGGCAACCTTACAAGTCAATATGATCTGATTTCCTTCTCCGCTTACGTTGAAAAATGCACTCACATCTTCATCTTCGCTCAACGCAGTTCTTACCTTTCCTGCAACTGCTTCGGCGTCATCTCCAGTAACTACCGGAACTAATATAGTCTTCGGAGAATTGTTCATACCGTTTGCAGTTACCGTGATATCAGCATCTCCATCACCCTCAACAGTACCGAGTATAACGGCTGTGATCTGCTGAGCAGTTGCCGGTGATACCTGGTAAGAATCAACTATTTTGGTAGCTGTGTGAGCAAACAATTCCAGCTTACTCAGATCAGTCTCAGCAAGAGGGATTCTAGCTTTGATATCCTCTCCGATGAGAACTGACTCAGTAGCAGTTTTACCGAACTGATCTACCTGGATTTCGTACCATTCAGGAGTGTAAACAAGTTCAACACCGCCCTTAGTCAATCCAAGATAGATCTCATCAGGGTTTGGAATAGCCTCTGTCGGCAACGGTCTCCAGAAGCAGTCGCATACTCCGATCTTGATCGTTTCAAAACTCTGCTGTGTACCTGCCATTGAATTTCACCATCCTTACTTTTTTAATTTTGCCACCTTTTCCATGATTTCTTTACGCTTCTTTTCTGCCGAAGCTACAAGTCTTTTTGTCCTGACTTCCAGGTCCGGTGTATAGTCCTGAGCAAATTTGGAATACTCTACTGCCTTAGCATAGTCTTCTGCATTTAACTCAGCAACATCTCCGTCTTTAAACTTTTGACCATCAGCAGTAGTATATTCCCTATCGGGACCCAAAGACGTAAATACTACTTTCATTGCCTACACCCCCTTGACAAATAAACTCCTGAATACTACCTCGTAATCGATGTCAATCAATATAACTGGAATCTTCAATTCTCTGAATACTTCCGAGTCTATTGTATTAAACTCAATACGATGTACTTCAGTGTTTAAAATATGCCCAATCGGATTACCATCATTGTCCTGCAACTCCACATACTCGGTTCCAGAATTAGTTGGAACTAAATTATGGTCCTCGAGTAAAGTTTCAGCTACAAGTTCAGCTCCCGCTATAGCATCCTCCATTACGTTAGTGGTGTCGTTTACATCAAAGTAATGAACATATCTAAGTAAGAAGGAGTATCTGCCGGAACTAATGCTCTTATTGGCATTTACGGTAGTATTGAGAACATCGTTTGGCATGATATAAACTGCCGGAAGATACTCAAGTGCAGTATCTCTATGGCTTAATGTTTCCGGTGAAGGCATTAAGTCGATGTTACCAATACTTACGGTTTGCAAGAAGTCCAGATCTGAATTTTCATTTATCAAATCGTTTTTTATCTTCTTGGCTATGTCATTTACAAAGAAACGCTTCCTGACTGGCATATTATTCGCTCCTCAATATATCCTGAATCTCCGATTGTATTTGATTATAATATCTTTCGTACACACGATTAAACATGTCGTTTCCACGATGAAAAGTTCTTACTCCTTCGAACCGTCGATAAGCGTTGTCCCCTTCTCTCCATCTCCAGACAAGTCTACCTCTACCCTTTTTTCCACGACTCAAATGAACTAATCCGTGACGTTGAGCCCACTCTAGTATTCCAGTGTTAATTCCATCATTAGTCGTTACAGGTACAAAATGAGGATATCTATTTCCTTCAACAATATATCTCAAATACTGGAGTGCAGGAGAGTTGGGGTCTAATATACCAACTAACAATCTGACTGTTCCAGTAATGTCTCTTCTACTTCTAGGAGAGTCAACCCTGAACCTTATTGCTCTGTATAAAGTACCCGTATCATAAGGAGCTATGTTTCGCAGAGTTGCTCTAAGGATGACTCCCCAATCGTGATATACCTGTTTGATTGCTTGAATCTTCTCTTGTACTATATCGTCTGTATCATAACTTATTCTCATATCACTTAGCCTCTTCCAAATGAGCTTCTACGTGGTGTCTTTTACCTCCAGCCCATATAGGTTCCTTCGTTACTGAGTAAGTTTGAACAAAATCACCTTCAAGCACAATTTGAAAATTTTTATGCAATCCTCCAGGTATAGTATCGTAATGTTTAGCAAGAATAAACACCTTAATGTTGCCGTTATCTGTGCCAGTTACTCTGCAAGGAACGCCGCTTATGACTGTTGTCATGGTTGAAACAGGCTGTCTATCCACCTTAACTATTTCATTTTTCATAACAGTCATTCGATGCGTTTCAAATAGCCTGCTCATTATATCACTCCTATCGAGAACTCACTGGCTACTCTATACTTGTCGAGAATCTGATCTACATTTATGTTTCCAGTTGAACGCAAAAGCTCTCCAGTCACATTATTTATCTGTTTCTTTAACGAATAACTATAATCGCCAATCTTTTCAGATTCAAAAGGACCTGAAGAGTTTTCCATCTTTTCAGCATCATTAAGGATGTTGTAATTGCCATTACATAAAACTATCAGACAATTGATTACATCCTCGGGAACGGTATCCCATCCAAAATCTCCGCGAACTTCTATGTTATCAAAGCCCTCGGAGAAAGTTTCGTAGGTGTTCAGTATGTGCTTCTGCCTTTCACCCACAATTCTGAGAGTACTGTTAATATACGAATATCCGTCTGTGTTCCTAACAGATATGATATTGTATATTCTTTTTGGGAGGGCGATTTTATTTCTTCCTTCCCCGTCGACATAGATCGTCTTGTCCTCTTCTTTTACAAAAGAAAACCCCACATATGCGTCAATAAGCGAAGAACAGTAATCAAGGAGGAACTGAAGGCGATTATCATCTTCAGCAACGGCATTCTTTATCTCGTCTATTACGTTTTTTTCTTTTAACTCATTAACAGAAAGATATGCCATTTATCATCACTCCTGATCTGAACTGTTTGCTCCTTCTTTGAACGCCACGATTCTTTCAGCAAGCTCGGTTTTACTTCCTTCAGTGGAAAGGCCGAGTTCTGCGGCTATTGCCTGCAATTCGTCGAGTTTATGAGCTTTTTTAAGCCCTTCGACAGTTACCTTTTCAGGTTCTTTATTTTCTATTTTTTCTGCATTTTCTTCGGTGCCGGAAGTTTCAACAGTTCCTATGAATGCTTCTTCCTCGGATGTTTCCACTGTGTCGATAGTGTCCACAGGTACATTCTTTTCCTTAGGATCTTCCGGAACTATATCTGATTTGACAACTTTTACGACTACCAGATCGTCGTAGTAGGAATTACCCTTGTCATCAGCGAACTCATGAAGTCTGCTATCGTCTATGTTTGCAGTTGAGTTCTTCTGAGTGAACTTTATGCCATTTATGACAGTCGAGGCACATTTGCCTTTGTATACCAGTAAATACATGACTCATCCTCCAATCCGTTTTTTTATAATAAAAGGGTATCCAAATAATATTCAGATACCCTTTCAACGCCCTTCGGGCAATATTACTTGGACTTCAGGCCTTCCATGATAACCAGTGCATCCGGGTTTTCAATCTGGGTATCAACCCTGAGAGTCATTACGAAGGAAGTTGAACGCCTTCTGGGATGTCTCTCAGTTTCCCATCTGATATCACGCTGGATACCGAAGATCAGGTTTCTGTAGTCAGTCAACAGCAGGTCAGTTCCATCGCATACGCACTCTTTTACTGTCTGTCCATTGGTGTGGCTATAGTACAGTACGCCATCGATGACGATGTCAGTACCGCTGACCTGAGCAACAGTTACCACTTCTTCGTATCCACCCTGGAAGTCGATAACAAGCGTATCGCCGCGGTTGATGTTTGTTCCATTTGTAACCTTGAGCAGGTTAGTGCCTGCAGCTGGTGAGTTTGCAAGAGTTGTATTTGCACCGCCAACTGAGATTACCGGCCTGTCTGTAGGCATCAGTGAAACAGCAGTGAGCGGTATGTTGGAGTATGTGAGCCTGCCAACACCCAGCAAATACGGATCAGCAGTTGAAACAGCTCTTGCACCCATGTAGTCGTTGTAGTCCTGGTAGATGTCATCTGCGAGCAGGAATCTGAGGTTACCCTTGTTGCCCCTGTACTTGTTGGGGAGTGTTTTTACGATCCTTGACAGCTTGTCAGGTTTGATTTCGCCCTTGCTGTCGCCGAACATGGAAGCGTCTCTGGCGTCGAGCTTGTGACCGTTTTCACGAGCGATCGTAATCCATCCATTTACCAACTGCTTGATATCAGTTGCGGAGTTGGGATCGGAAATTCTCTTTCCGTACATGCACATGAGATCCAGCTCATTTGCCGCCTGTGCCGCGATCATTCTCATCAGGTGATCAACAAAAGCATCGCCTTCTATGTTGTCCTCAAGGGAGTCGTCGGAAACTTCAGCAATCGCTATGATTTCCTTTGTTTCCAGAGTCAGCTGGTCGGTTGTGATGCTTACTGTGTTACCAGGATCCACAGCACTCTTTGCCGGCTTCAGTATGTTCTGACCTATGCCAACTTTGGCTATGGTCTTGGTAGGGGCGTTCATTCTTTCAACTCTTGCGTTGGCTTTCATGAAGCTCTGATCGACTACATAATCGATGAACTTGTCAGCTTCCTCTTTGCTCAGTGCCGAAGGAGCACTAAAGCTATTCGGCGTGATAACCGCCGCTTTATTGATATAGGACTGTGCAAAAGCCATGATCTATAACCTCCTTATACTCAAAAATAGTTTCGTTTTTTATTCCTGAACCGGCATCAAGAATGACTTCCAGAATACTTCCTTCTTCTCGCCAGCACCTTTCTGTACTTCCTCTCCAACCTCGACCCCGTTGGAAGGATTTTCCTGCTTCTCGATAGTCTCGAGCCTCTTGCTGACATCTGCCAGAGTTTCGTCCAGCTTCATATCAGAGATCTTCTGTACCTGGCTTGTAACCGATTCCAGGCTCTTGCTGATGGAAGTTACCAGGTCGCTAAGGCTCTTTACGGCTGTACCGATATCGGTGACTGCTTTTGCGATCTCGCCTTCCTTAGCTTCCTCTTCCTTCTTCTTGTCATCTTCCGAAGCCTGTGTCGGAACCTCATTCAGTTTCTTTTGAATTTCATCAATAGATTTATTTACTGCGACAAAATTCTTGTTCACAGAATCCATTGCTGAGCCGACAACTTCAGCTACCAGAGCTTTTATAGCTTCTTCATTCATTTCACCGCTACCTCCTTTATTTACATTTTCATTGATTGAATTATACCTCTGCATCATCTGTCCCATTATCTTTACAAACTCTGCATCGGTCATTGTCTGAAGCTTTCTACAGATCTCATCATCGTCTTCCTTGAGTTTATCTACCAATTCGGTATTCCCATCTTCAGACTTGATTACTGTGAAAACTTCACCGATAGCCCCTTTGTCTACTAAAGAGACTTCGTATACCTCCAGATCTGTTAACCTCGTTACGGGTTTGGAATCGAACTTGCTCAATTACTTCACCTCCTCTATTGGAATACGTCTTCCACGTCCTCCTACAGAGTAACCTGTAATCTCACCCTTTTCTACCATATCCCAGACCCTATCGTCAGTAATTTTGGTTGCAAGCACCCAACTTCCGTCATCGTCAATATATGATTCAACTATGTAACCGAAACCTCCGACTCCCTTGAATACTTTGTGCATGAAACCAATTTCACTGGCTTTGGTAGTCTGCTTGCCATTTAATAGCTCGACGTAGGCTTTCTGGAGGTTGATGAGAAAATTATGTGCAGTTTCTTCGATATCCTCTCTTGTGACAATATCTTTCTGAGAGTCCACTCTATCAGGTACTAATGCCCTACCGTAAACTATCCTCTTGACACTGTCAACTTTCTGAATATCAAAGTATGTCTTAAACTGATCACTCATTTCATCACCCCGGAGTCATAATTACTACTTTTCTATATAAAGGGCATATTTGGTCGGGTAATACAATAACTCTGTAAATAAAATTTCCAAAAACCTTATTTAGGACCTAGTTAATGCAAAATGGACGTATTGTTCTTTAAATAAACGAATATAACTCGCTTTGTCATTAACTAATCCTTCCTGCTTTGCTTTATTATATTCCGGGAAAACAAACTGGCCGTCCTGAACTGTATAAATCTTTTTAAAATCTTTCAAGTTTTGGAAGTATGTTATATAGGACTGTTTTAATGCCTGTAACTTGCTAATTGATGGATTTACTGTTGCTTTGTATTCAGGGGCGGCACGATTTACGCCTTTTGACTCTCCAGGCTTTTTGTATTTCCAACCTCCAGTTCCCAAAACTCCATGTCCACCATTTCTTCCAGGATTCTTAACATCCACCAGTTGTTCGATCGAAGTCATTTTCTCAACAACTAATGATGGATAAATGAGTTCAGGATTCCTTTGAAGTGTTACCATAATTGATTCTTTTGTTGGTGTAAAGAGCGGATAATCCCACAAATTCTCGATTGGAACCCACTTCAATTCTTCAACTTCTCCAGGTTGAGCTTTCAATTCTCCTTTAGCCCTGTGGCAGACAAAGACAAAACTATTCCAAATAACTCCTTCATTATAACTATAGTTTCGTGCAACAAAAGTTAAATTGAATGGTGAAATATCCAGATTAGTTTCTTCTTTTACTTCTCGAATAGCTGCATCGATCGGACTTTCTCCATCTTCAACGCCCCCACCTGGACTGCCCCATGTATTGTTATCAGTTCTTAATCCCAATAGAATTTTTCCGCTGTCAATTATGAGAACTCCTACTCCCCAATTTTCTCCTTTCGGCTTTTCCATGTACAGTTGATGATCCATTATCATCTTTAATCCTCCTTATCGATTCCTTCATCCAATTTGGATAATCTTCCGGAATCTTATTTCTGTGAGCACACTTACAAATCATTATCGCGGCAGTGATCTCTTCTTTATAAACATGTGAATGCTTTCCTCGTTTCGTGTTAACAATGGTGTAATACATGCCCTTCTTGGAAAAGCTACGGACCACTATAAAGTGGTCCCGCCTAAATACGATTTGTTTGCTCAACGGCATCACTACTTTCTGTCTGTTTTCTTTTCGTGGCAACTCCAACAAAGCGTTTCCAGATTACTAGGCTTGTTATTCTTGCGATTACCGTCCTTGTGGTGAACCATCAAGTTTTTAGTGCTCCCACATCTTTCGCATCTCGACTTTTTGTGCTGAGTATAGATGCTTATTCCATTCTTGTAGTTGTTGTTATTTTCTCCAGCCTGATTGTAGTTACCCTTTTTCTTCTCGATATCTTCCAATGAGATTTTCTCAATGATGTCATATACATCGATTATTTCGACATTCAGTTCAGTAAACTTACTCATCTTTGTTACTCTCCTCGATATCCTCAACTCTCTCACATAGCTCGTTAAGAGATGATAAAGCACTATCAACTTTTTCGACTATTTCATCCATCTGACGTTTCATCATAAGCTGTTGAATGTTTTTATCGGTTAAGGTGTTTCCAGTCTCTTCTTTGCTCTTATCCCCAAATTCATTTGGAGTTTCGTTAACACCCTGACCACCAATATTTGATGATATCTCAGCCTGCTGTTGCAATCTAGCCTGACGAAGCAAGTATACAGGTTTCGGAGTAGTTGCCCACTCTTTAACTTCATCATCAATATCGGGCATTTCTGAGTATTTCTCCTGCTTATTATCTTCTCTAATATCATCAGGAGTCATTGTACTCATATTATAGTACTTCTCGTGAGCGGCGGCAATAGTCTTAAGAGTGTTAGCTCTATCAGCCTCTTCTCCAATATCAAGCTCATTGAACCTTATCTGCTTATCCTTTATTCCAAAGGCTAAGCGTACAACTCGATTAAATAAAGACTCGAGTTTAGCCTGATGAGGTTCAATTATCGAATACTTGTAGGTTTTATCCAGATCGAAAATCATTCCAGGAGATAGTGTACCACTGTTTCCTGTATCATAAACCTGGAGTCTGTGAGGAGGTACTCCATGTGCTGATATAATTTCATCTCTATTGTCTTTACGGTAGAATCTAAATCCACCGTCCTTCATTTCGAACGCGAGCGGTACGAGTTTTACTTCGCAACCCTTTGGAGTAGTTAACACCAAAGTCTTATGAGCGTTCTGTACCCCCTTGAGGTCTTTCTTGAAGTAACCTTTTATATCCTTTTTAGTTTCCTCGTCAAGTTTACCGCCTTGTACTACAACAGCGAATCTTGGAACTGCCTCATTATTGAAAAAGTTGATGTTATAATCGGCTACTTTGTCATTTCCGATCATTGACTTGAGGGCAGCAACCCAATCAGGAATTCCATACTTTCCACCCATGACATGATAGTTCCTCAAAATAAGAACTTCAGTCATTGGATTTCCAGTATGAGGTTCAATATGATCAGGTCTATCTCCATCAAAAATCTTAAAAATACGTTCATGAGTATTTACTATCTGCATGACGTATTTCATATCAGTGTCCCCTAATGATGGTAAATTCAAGTTTCTTGCTATTCTACATGTTTCTGTAGGCAGTAACTTGAACCTAGCGGGTTCCCCATTTCTTTTACGGGTTAATTCTACAAATACGACGCCAAATGTGTCATAGTTTATCAAACACGATTTAGCACCTTCAATGAAATCATCTATGCCGAAAGAATCCTGGAAGAACGTGTAGAGCTTGTTATCTTTGTTGCTCCACTTTACATCTTTCTTTACAGGATTCCCTTTTGCGTCCACAGTTACTATATCCCACCCTGCGGTAGTTGAGTCGATAGCAATCTGTTTTATGCACCGGGCGTGGTATAAATTTTCCAGTGAGAACTGCTTCATATTTGCAAAATTGAGAGTGGGACGATAAACTCTACCCGACGCATATTGCTCACCAAAATCGTCTTCATCCAAGTCCACAGCGTTGGAATCTCTTTTCTTACGCCTAGCTTTACTCGAATCAAGACGGGCCTTATTTACATCAACGATGTCGCCATTAGAAAAGACATAGGCGGCAACAACTTCGTCATTATCTTCAATAGCGTTTACAATCTGATCTTCGGCCACGTCTTTCACTCCCTTCTATAGTCCTTTTACATATAGGACACATTCATACACAGATTACAATATAATTGTAGCCAAAAAAAATAAAGCCTACATTTAGTAGGCTTAAAGAGTTTCAACAGTGACAATTCCGCCGCTATCATCAATATCATCCATCGAGTTAAATATATAACGTATACCGTCCATTAAGTGATTATTTTTATCTACAGGCTTGTTTCCACCCTTCTCAGGATACCTATAAGAGTTGAATTCTTCAATAGTGTGAACACAATTACTGGTTACATACAACCTAACATGTCCATCGGCAGTTTTCAACCAACTTCTAACCCTATCGATACCAATCTCGATATTTTTATTAGCTCCTTGAGTTGGAATACCTGCACTCTCCATCTGTGCTATTGCATCTGGATTTTCAGGGTCAACAAACCATACCTCCGGCTTATACAAGTCGTATTTTGGTTTCAAGTAGTGTTTAATAAGAACTGGAGTTTGCTTTCTTCTCTCGTATATTTCATCGAAGATAACAGCATCTCCATTTGGCAAGAACTGTATAAACGGAGTAGCCGCTGGATCTTCATAGCCCCAGTCTTGAGCGGCAAGCGTTCTAAAGTTTGGATTGAATTTAAAGTTCTCCTGCGGGATTACATGAATTGTTTCGTCAAATTCACCATATACAAGTCCATCTCTACCTGGTTTCTTACACTCCCACTGTGCGTCCCAAGTGGCACGGTCCATACCTGTGAATTTGTCAATAGTGTCTCGAATTTCATAGTATCCATCCGAACGTTTTGCTTTCGTCTGACAAACTTCGACTAATGGGCAAGCGAGACAACCACTGTATTTTTCACGGTTTTTCTGAACCACATCCAAAGGAAATTCTTTCATGTAATCATCTTTATTGTCCGAAAAAACCTTTACTGGAGTGTAGGTCTTGGTTACATCATTAGGTAATAATATATAGCAAGGAACGGTTCCACTTCGTTTATCTGAACATGGCTCTATAGTTTCCCAAATACACCACATGTACATTTTGAAATTACGCTGATCTTTTTCATTAATCAGCTTCTGCATTGGTCCATGAGGAAACTTTCTTGTTGAAGTTATTCTTACACAGGATGGAACAGTCTTTGTTGATTTAGCCATTGACATAAATTCCATCAATATTTTCCATTGAGTAAGTTCTACTTCGTCAAAATTAGTTCTTTGTGGATGTGGTCCGTTAACTCCTGACATTGTACCAGGAAGTATACTTATCTCTGAACCGTTGTCCAACTTAGTTCTACTAATCATTGGTTCTTTTGAAAGTAGTGACTTGAAATATGGTTTTTTCAAAATAGAAACGGTATACTGATAACACTTGTTAGCCTGGTCTTCGATAGCTCCAACGGAAGCAATTTCACATCCAGGTTTACACAAAGCATCTAAGGCATTAAGGATTCCAAAGTTCTGAGTCTTACCCCCATTTCGATTAGCAATAACGAGAAATTTGGATACCTCATCAAAAAATGAGTCAGCAATAAAATCGAATGGAGCACAATGATCCTGACATACTGCCTTAGTTGGAATCCTATAACCAATGATGCTTTGTATAAATCTATGAAGCTGAACTCTATCTTTGCTACTATAAAGATTGGCTATACACCAATCTACATATTGTTGTAGCTTTTGATAAAACACATTGGGATCTACCATATCAGACATTTACATCACCGTCGCATCCTTGATAAAATGTTTTATTTCAATAAGTCTTGAAGGAAGTTCAACCTTTATCAAAATTCTGTTTTCAGAATAATCGAATTCTATCTTGTCAATGTTTTCAATATCAAAAGTTTGTTGAGTTTCAACTATAGTCAAGGTTCTACGCACACCCAAAACTGGATGTGCGTATTCACCCTTCTTGAACAACTTTGGATATTCATCACACAAGAAATCGACCATTATACATATGTGTCTTACTTCTTCTGAACGCTTATCCATAATTGTTACCTCCCTGTGCTACCCATTCCGCCGACACGTTCTCCAGTAGCCGCATCATTATCAGCTTTCAAGTACTTACTGAAAGTACCCTGTCCTATAGCATCGCCCTTCTTTATGACGTATGCTGTGTCATTGAAGTTATAGAATATAAATCCTATATTTCCATCATTGTTAGGATTTCCGTAATAATCTGCATCGATCTTTCCAGGCGAGTTCATCATCATAATGCCCTTTGTTGAGAGTCCGCTTCTAATAGAAATCAGTAACTCTTCATCATCGAGCATGTATGCCTTGATGTTTGTAAACACGATTGTCACCTTATGCGGTTCAAGCACTATATCAGCTGGAGCTACAAAATCGTATCCAGCTGATTTTGCTGTCTTTCTTACAGGAAGCTGATACTCATAAGTCCCGTCTTCTTTTACTTCGACATATTTTGCGAACGGTGCCAGAACTGGTTCGAATCCCCTTACAGGGACCTTATGAATTTCTGCAACGACTTCAACTTCAGTATCCAGCGGAAGATTTATCACAGAAGTTCCATCCTCAGACTGAAGAACTGCGTTACCTTCTTCATACTGCTTGGTAATGACATACATTCTGCTTCCGTCGACTTTTATCAAGGAATTGTTTTCGAGATCGATTATCTTCTTCATATTAACCCTCCTGCTCGAATTTCTGTATCAAGTAATTTTTGTAAATATGGAAATTGTCTTTGTTGATAGCAACCCCGGCAGACCGTCTATGTCCGCCACCACCTCCCATATGTCTAGCCCACGCTCCGAGATCGATATCATCAACTCTTGAACGTACACTAATAGTATCGTGGTAGAAGAACATAATATAGTCAATGCCATCTTCGTACAGCTTTTCAGCCATCTCTCCAACAGCAGTAGAGATAGTAGCACATTTCACTTTCTTCTGGAACTTCTTGATTTCGCCATTCACAGGTACTTCAAAAGTGAAGTCCATTATTCTGCAACTTTTTTCAACTGCTGGAAAAATTATGTACCGCATTTTCTTGTCGAAGTCTGCCATCAAGGCTTTGTCCATGGCGTTGAAAATATCAAATTCCTTGTACATATCCCAGGCATCCCCGACATACTTGGTAAGGAAGTATTCAACTCCAGTATTAGTGAACAGGTTCGAAAGGTTGTAACATTCACGATCGCCCTTCTCAACCCATTGCCACGTATCATAGTCGCTAATCTTATTAACAAGATTATCGAGCTTGAGGAACTTCTGTGTGCCAATAAGTTCGCATACATCTTCCTGCAGGTACTTCCAGAACAGCTTGGTACCGCTCACACCCTTTTCCTGAGTTACTTCAGCCCAGTTAAAATTGTTGAAAGCTAATGCAGTTCCATGATGATCGAATAACATAATACGTCTTTTACCCTGTCTGTTTTCAGAGTCTATAGTGGCGATCAGTGAAGCATCCGTAACTGAACAGTCAGTAATGAAAATTAACTCTCTGTCAGCATAATCCGGGCTAAACAGCACTAATTTAACCACTTTGTCAACTGACGGATTGGACACGTTAAAGTACTTACAATCAGCGAAATAGTTTTTCGCGATGATCACAGGGCCCACTCCGTCCAGATCGTTGTGAGATATTATTGCAACTCTTCTATCAGGATGAATCCCACACCGATAAAAATAATCCTGGTTTAACAAACGCTAACACTCCTTTCTAATCTTAAAATATGTTATGGGTAATGCTAGGATAAATATTGTAATTACTAAGATGTCGAAAACTTTGTTATGTATATTGAATTCTTTCTTAAATACACTTATTTCTGTTGGGGCGGTGTATTTAAAGAAATCCAAGATATATAAAAAATGGAATAAAAATATAGTAAATATTGATAGAAAATAAAATAGTAGAATCACACCAAAAATTGATAACATCATTGTTATCATCACTCCTTATACATCGAAATTCTCAATAGCCTTTATTACATCATGAAATACTTCAGTTGGAGTTTTTTCAGCATCAATATATACAGTTTTGGGGAAATAAGTGTGTATGGTTTTATAAATTTCGATTGCTTTTTTCTGATTTTCGAAGTTTTCGTATCTATCCTTTTCCTTGCTGTTCATACGGTTCATGAGTGTTTCGGGTGAAGCTGTAAGTATTATGTTTAGATCGGGTTTTTTAGTTTCTCTGTCGAACAGCAATATGTCATCAACACAAACGCCGTCCACCCGCCCATAAACTAAACCAGAAGTAATATAACGATCTACTATTAGTACATCCAGCACTTGTGAGAGTACTGGTAGGTCAAATCTAGTAAAGTTAAGGCGGTCTGCAGAGTACAACATTTGCATTGATTTCGGATCCATTTCAGTCCGAAGGAAAAGAGCTTCGCGAATCAGAGTTCCAATCGCTGTGTCATATCTCGGAAAATGCACAAAAGAAACTCTTTTTCCTTGCTCCTCAAAATAATTGATTAATGCACTTACTAATGTAGATTTTCCAGCCCCATCGGGCCCATCAATGTTGTACAACTTCATAAGTATTCCTCCTTCTTTACATTTATATATACAGTAATTAGGAAAGAAATTTATAGTGGTGTAATTATTTTTGTGCTTGAAGTAAATACTGTCTTCACTTGTTGCCAGCAATTAACTCATGTATAATTATAAATGTGCGTAGTTTATACATAATTTTATCGGGGGTCATTGAAAATGCAAAATACGGATTTAGTCACAGACAAGACATTCTTTATCATGAAAGACGGCGACGTAAAAACGTACTACAAGACACAAGTCATTGACGGTCAGCTACAGGTTCTTGTATACGACCGGAACAGCATTACAGGATTTTCACCCCTAAACACTCAAGAAGTAAAAACTATCCTCACTGAATACTCGAATGAATACTGCGAAAGACTAAAAGAATTTATTATCTTTCTGTATCACGACTTATTACACAAGGAAAATAAACCTCTTTTGTACGAGTACATAGCTCATATTTGGAACGGAAATGATGAAAAAGCATGGGAATGTTACGAAGAAGATTGTTCACTTCCGGAGCAGTTCGTCGCTTACATGCAGGAACTAATAGGTTGTGGAGTTGCAGATCCTGATATAGTAGCATTTTTCAATGTTATCTATTGTGAACAGGAAGTAACTTATCCAAAGTATTCGCAAAAGTGGCTTGAGGAGAACTACTTAATCGCTAAACACTAAAACCAAAACACTAAACACTAAACACTAAAACTCCAGCGTGACGACGCTGTTTACATAGATTGTAGAACGGTAGTCGTGTACTTGAAAACAAAATAATTTTTGAGGGACGCAAAATTTTGCGATCCCTAGTGTTGAAAACAACATCCCAAAATAACATCTAATAATAAATATTATATTACTAGGATTATATACTAGTAATATGGAATATAGCTTATAATAGATGTTACTGAGATGTACGATTCAACACTAGGGATCCGGAAAATTTGCGTGGGTCAGTTAAGGAGCGTTAAAATGCACAACATTCAGATTAGCAAAACTATACCTTATATTGATTCTGAAACTTTTATTTCATTAGGGGCTAATGCCCTATTAGTATTATCATATTTGGAACCGATGTTGACTGACGAATATAAAGGTATACACTTAAAAACTTTGACTGAATCATTACCCTTTAGTCATCGATCTATTCAAGAGTATATATACAAATTGCGGGACACTGGTTTAATTGATGTACAAAATAGAAACGGATACATGAATTTTTACCGGCGAGGGCCTTTACTAATTTTGTTTCAGAATAAGGCGAAGCCTTAAAAGGGGGGAGTCGGCTCTTTTGCTAGGAACTTGGTTCCCTTTACTTACAATAAAAGTGATATATGATTGTATACCTCCTCGGAGGTTGGAACTCCGATCCCTTCTGCCTTGACTAGTTGAATCGATAATGACTATGACAGGCTCAGACTTGACTCATGAGCTGAGCCGATTTGTTATGAAGAAAAAATCTTACCGCCCGGCTACTTGACTCTATCGACAGAACGACCATGGACGAAGGACGGCTGGGTGAAAGGACGGTGGAAATCCTTGTTTAAGGGTATTAAGGGGGTACGCTCCAAAGAAAAACAAGATTGATAATAGTGGAGATGGATTACTCGAACTAAAAGGCAAGTGGAGAGCTCGAGCGAAACAAACCATGCATCGCATCGCTCGACGAAGGCTGAAACGGCAGAACCAAAGGGATGGATAGTAATATTGGAAGATATAAATCATTAATATACTGCGGTTGGACCCAAACAACTCGTGGATACCTTAGTTTACATAACAACTTAGATCTAAGTTAGATCAAAGTTAGAGTGAATCACTCTAAGTTAAAGTGACTAATTCACGTCAAGTTGGATCCAGCTTATACTACTATTAATGGGGGTTGTTAATATAGAAGAATCAGATTTTACACTTCTGTGAAGGGCGGTGATTTTACATCTGCTATTCGTTTGACAACATACGGGTGTTAAAATAGAGTTTGTAAACTAATGATATGTCGTTGGAAATGATTTTTTATAGTAAATGCATACATAAAAACTGCAAATAATCTAATTTTACGGGCGTTTAAATCAAATTGTCATTAGGGTAAAATAACAGGGGCGTGTAATTTGCTATTCGCGAAAAGCGGGCATATAGTACATTATACGCCTTTTCTATGGTTTCATAGATGGCAGGCGGGCAGGTAGACATGGTATCGCATTTTTAAAAATATGGTCAGAATATATATGGGATTCGGGGGCATGGTGAAAAGAAAGGTGGGGGGGGGGGGGGTGATTTTCTTTAAGGGGCATGGGTGACGGGTGGCGAGCGGTCATTGGGCTTGGGTATAGTTGCATTGGGGATGGCACTCACCATTTGATAAAAAACTCAATTTTGTATCCTTATAACTTATTTGGATGGCACTCACCATTTGATAAAAAACTCAATTTTGTATCCTTATAACTTATTTGGATGGCACTCGATTTTGTATCCTTATAACTTATTTGGATGGCACTCGATTTTGTATCCTTATAACTTATTTGGATGGCACTCACCATTTGATAAAAAACTCAATTTTGTATCCTCAGAGCTCATTGTACCTGTACACAGCAATGGGAAAATTTGTAAACAGTGGAAAATTTTAGGAAATGTATCCCGTTTCCAAATTTCGGTAATTCAGGGAATTACTCCCTTGGGAGGTATTCCCATTTTCGGAAAAATTACCAATGGGGAATATTCCCATTTTCGGAAAAATTACCAATGGGGAATATTCCCATTTTCGGAAAAATTACCAATGGGGAATATTCCCAT
>Ga0116180_1000692_pt1 | contig 30642 bp, 36 predicted proteins | sample AD_UKC073_MetaG_FD_89804 | JGI IMG/M metagenome (GOLD analysis project Ga0116180, IMG submission 89804) | Active sludge microbial communities of municipal wastewater-treating anaerobic digesters from USA - AD_UKC073_MetaG | ecosystem: Engineered > Bioreactor > Anaerobic > Digestate | place: USA... | reverse complement strand
GGATCGGTGTTGGCGGGGGCAGACAAAGGGCGGACTTTCGATCAAATTGCCAAGAAATGCGCGCGGCTTTTGACAGCGCCTTCGCGCTATGGCAAGGCGCGCCCGCGCTGGGACTGGCGCATCCGCCTCCCAATACGTATTTACCGTTTTTCCGCTGGGTCCGCCGGGCCCGCGCAAGTTGAGGAATCTTATGGCCAAGGCTGAATGGGGCGCCAAGCACGGCTGCCCGAAATGCGGCACCCGCTTTTACGATCTGGGCAAGGATGACCCGGTGACCTGCATCGAATGCGGCTACGCCTGGCATCCCGAACCCGTGCTCAAGTCAAAGCAGCCGATCCCTTATGAAGAACTTCAGAAGGAAAAGGTTGAAGACAAGCAGGATGCCGATCTCGCCGATGAGGATCTGGATATCGATGAAGACGGCGATTCGCCGGACAATGACGTCGATCTGGGCGGCGACGATGACCTTGGCGTTGGCGTAGATGACGACGGTGACGGCGACGACAATTAACCCCTTGCCAAGCGCGAAGGCCGCCACTAATGGGGCGGCCTCTCGCGAATGAAGCGAGGGGTGACGGGCCTCCCAGGGTTCGTCAGGATGAATGGTACGGGGCCTTAGCTCAGCTGGGAGAGCGCTACAATGGCATTGTAGAGGTCAGCGGTTCGATCCCGCTAGGCTCCACCATTCAAGACGCGGCGTAATTCGGCCCATGACGGGCTGCAAACGGCGGTCTTCTGCGCTTCCGGTGCTCACGACCTGCGGGTCGCTGCGCTCCGGTTCTCGAAGCCCACCATTTTCGCCTCGTCCTGAACCGAATTCCGCCACGTCTGATGCGTGGCATTGAGTATCTGAGCGGCAAGCTGGTCGGCGAGGTTTCGCCCACCGGCTTTTTTCGCGTTTTGGAGCGAATTGCTTATGTTTGACGCCCTTTCAGACCGGCTTGGCACTGTCTTTGACAGGCTGCGCGGTCGTGGTGCGCTCAGCGAGCAGGATGTTCGCGATGCCTTGCGCGAAGTGCGAATCGCGCTGCTTGAAGCCGACGTTGCACTGCCGGTGGTGCGCCGCTTCATTGATGAAGTGACCGAAAAGGCGGTTGGCCACAACGTCCTCAAGTCGGTCACGCCCGGCCAGCAGGTCGTCAAGATCGTCAACGATGCGCTGGTCGAGATGCTCGGCGGCCCAGAAGCAGTAAATGGGGACGTGCCGGGGCTGGACCTCAACGCCGCACCGCCGGTGGTGATCATGATGGTCGGCCTGCAAGGCTCGGGCAAGACCACCACGACCGCCAAGCTGGGCAAGCTGCTCAAGGAAAAGTTCGGCAAGAAGGCGCTGATGGCGTCGCTCGACGTCAATCGTCCGGCCGCGCAGGAACAGCTGAAGGTGCTGGGCGAACAGGTAGTGGTTGCGACCCTGCCGATCGTCCCCGGCCAGCAGCCGACCGAGATCGCGACCCGGGCGCTGCAATCGGCCAGGCTCCAGGCGATTGACGTGCTGCTGCTCGACACCGCGGGCCGGCTCCACGTCGATCAGGGCCTGATGGACGAGATGCAGGCCGTGGCGAAGATCGCCGCGCCCAAGGAAGTCCTGCTGGTGGTCGATTCGCTGGCCGGGCAGGATGCGGTCAACGTCGCCAAGGCCTTTACCGAACAGATCGATCTGACCGGCGTGGTGCTGACCCGGATGGACGGCGATGCCCGCGGCGGTGCGGCGCTTTCGATGCGCCATGTCACCGGCAAGCCGATCAAGTTCGCGGGTGTCGGCGAAAAGCTCGATGCGCTGGAAGTGTTCCAGCCCAGCCGGGTCGCCGGGCGGATCCTCGGCATGGGCGATGTCGTCTCGATCGTCGAGAAGGCCGCCGCCGCGATCGAGCAGGAAGATGCCGAGCGGATGGCCGCGCGGATGGCCAAGGGTCAGTTCGACATGAACGACCTGCGCCAGCAGCTCAAGCAGATGCAGAAGATGGGCGGGCTGGGCGCGCTGGCCGGGATGCTGCCGGGAATGAAGAAAGCCAAGGCGGCGATGGACGCCTCTGGCATGGACGACCGGGTGCTGCTGCGGATGGATGCGATCATCGGCTCCATGACGCCAAAGGAGCGCGCGCGCCCGGAACTGCTCAACGCCAAGCGCAAGATCCGCGTTGCCAACGGGTCGGGCGTGCAGGTGCAGGACGTCAACAAGCTGCTGAAGATGCACCAGGAAATGGCCCGGGCGATGAAGCAGATCAAGAAAATGGGCGGGCTGGGCGGCCTTGCCAAACTGTTCGGCAAGGGCGGTCTGCCCGGCATGGGCGGCGGTGGAATGGGCGGTGCCGGTGGCGGCGGTTTGCCCGGTCTGGGCGGTCCGGGTCTGCCCCCCAATCTCAACGATCTTCTCAAGAAATAACGTAATTCGATTTGTCAGAAAGGTAGTTCAAATGTCTGTTTCTCTTCGTCTTTCGCGTGGCGGTTCCAAGAAGCGCCCCTATTACAAGATCGTCATCGCCAACAGCCGTTCGCCGCGCGACGGCAAGTTCCTCGAACAGGTCGGCACCTACAATCCGCTGCTGGCCAAGGACGATGAAAACCGTGTCCGTCTGGTCGAAGACCGCGTCCGCTACTGGCTGGGCGTCGGCGCACAGCCGACCGACCGCGTTGCCCGGATGCTCGACAAGGCCGGGATCAAGGAACGTACCGGGACCGTGAACCCGAAGAAGGGTGAGCCGGGCCAGAAGGCCAAGGACCGCGCCGAGGAAAAGGCTGAAAAGGCCGCTGCCGCTGAAGAAGCCGCGAAGGAAGCCGAAGTCGCTGCTGCCGCTGCCGCTGCTGCGCCCGCAGTTGAAGAAGCCGCTGAAGAAGCTCCGGTTGCTGAAGAAGCCGCGGCTGAAGCTCCGGCTGCCGAAGCCGGTGAAGAGCAGGCCGAAGGCTAAGCCTTGGACGCGAACCGCCCTGTCACCCTGGCCGCCGTCATTGGTGCGCATGGTGTGACAGGGGAGGTACGTTTGAAGCTGTTTGGTGAAGGCGTGGAATCGCTCCGGCGGTTCCGCGCCTTCAACGATTCCGGCCTTACGCTGGCCAAGCTGCGCGATGACGGCAAGGGCGGGGCAATCGCCCGTTTCACCGAAGTGGCAGACCGCACCGCCGCTGAAAAACTGCGCGGCACCGCGCTCACCGTCCCGCGCTCAGCCCTGCCGCCGCTGGGCGAGGGCGAATACTACCACGCCGACCTGATCGGCCTCCCCGCCGTCTCAACGGACGGAGAAACGCTGGGTGAAGTCATCGCAGTCGAGAATTTCGGCGCGGGCGATGTTCTCGAAATCCGCCGACCCACCGGCAAGAAATTCATGGTCCCGATGCGGGTAGAAGCCGTGCCGGAGTGGGATGACGAAAGGCTGTTTGTGGCTGCTGTCTTTGCCGCGCAATAGCGGGGCCAAAAGTTGTCCCTTTGCCAGCCATTATTGATCGGGTGTCCGGGCCTTGCGCACTCCGATCCAGTAGGTCCCTTCGGCAACGGATCCATCGCTGGCGCCGCTCTGCCAGATCGTCATCGAATAGAAGTCCGGATCGCTTACCGGAACCACCAGTTCGCCCGATCCATTGGCAGGAATGGAAAAATGCTTCCAGTTGCGGCAAGGAAATGCGCAGCTCACCATTATTCTGGCGCTGGCCGGGCTGTCGCCGCGGGTTTGGAGATCATAGTGGATCACCACTTCCTGGCCAATCTGCGCCGGCACCGGCAAGCCAAGGCCTAATCCTTCACCCAACAGATTGCGCGATACTGGCGTTTGCATCCAATCGGGTGCGCTGTGCGTGTCGATACGATGATAGCCAAGCCACGACGTGGCTCCGCTGGCGACCCTGACGATGTGATTAAGTGCAACCAGCACCAGCAGAATTAGGGGTATGGTCAGCAAGCGCTTGGTAAGCCGCACCCCGCCAATTGAGACCGCGTCGCAATCGGTTTCGGCATACATCCCGCTCATGGTCCGGTGCCAGTCCATCGGGCCAGCATCGCCGAAATTGGCTACCGCGCGCTTAGCGTCCCGCCTTGACCAGTTTCTCCACTTCCTTGCCGAAGGACTTCAGATCGAAATTCTGCGGATCGTCATGGGCGTCAGGAATGGTTGAATCGACGGTGTTGTGCTGCGCCGGGATCAGCCAATGCCCGGCCCGCGCACTAACATAGACATACAGCGCGGCCAGCATCCGGTACTGCTGCTTGGTGAAGCCGGGCTTGGGGCCATAGGTGTGGCCGCGATCGTCATAGCCCGGCAGAAACCGGCGCGGTTGGACCGTTTCGATATGGACCATCCGTCCACGCGCTGGCGATCCCACTACCCGGCTTTCCAGCTTGGTCGCGCGCCATGCCTCCTGAAATTCATGCCCGGCCCAGATCTGCCCGACCCGGTTGAGGAAGATATGCGCGACCGGCGCCTTGGCGATGCTGCCGTCCATGTAGGGGGTGAAATCGTTGACCTTCCAGTCCTCGTTCAGGTGCCGTGGGAAGGGATCGTGCCGGTAGAACGGCGTGCTGGTATCATGGATTACGAAATAGAGCAGGGGAAGCTCGCCCTCCGTCTTTGAAACCGGGGCATCCGCGTATTGCATGGCATAGCTGCGGTAGGGCTCGGGAAAGGCGGCGATCGCTGCCGCCTTCTGGGCCGCGCTTGGCGGCGGAGCATCGGTCATCAGGTGGACCAGCACTGGCGGCAGCGGCTGGGGCTTGCGGACCGCGCCTACCTCGATCTTGCGCATCAGGCAGCTGGCCTGTTCCAGCGGGGTCCCGGCAAAGGTCAGCGTCTCTCGGCTGAACCGGCATTCCCCGATCTCTTCGGCAAGGGCGGGGGTGGCGGCGATGAGCGGGAGCAGGCCCAGGATCAAACTACGCATTATGCTAGTTTGATCCCAAGTGCGCACGAGGCAATAGAACAATTGCGGCATCGCAGCATTTCTGGGAAAGGAAGTGCGAATGGCTTCTTGAGGCGCCGCTCAGTCTTTCTGGGCGATCTGGCGCGGCTCAAGGGTGAAAACGGAAGCGATGAAGAGACGACTATGGGCATTCTGCTGGACGCTATCATTGCCGCTGTCCTCGCTGGGCTAACTGCGATTGCCGTAAACCGTTTGTTTCCAAAGTGGGGCGACTGGCTGCCGGTTACCTTCGCGACTTTCATTCCGCCGCTGATCTATGTTGTCGTATCGGTCTATCGGGCGCTGGTGACGCTGGGGATGGCAGCGGGGCCTGATGGGACTGCTGCCCCCGGCTCGATCGGCCTGTTCATGACCGCGGTCGGCGGGTACGTGGTTGTTACGGTGACCTGGCTGCTTGTCGCTGTTCCCGCTTCCTTTGCTGCCTTGCACTTCTTTCGCCGCAAATGACCTTTGCCGCTACAATCCTGACCCTCTACCCCGAGATGTTCCCCGGGCCGCTGGGCGTAAGCCTGGCCGGACGTGCGCGGGAGGAGGGGAAGTGGAGCCTCGATACCGTCCAGATCCGCGATTTCGCGATCGACAAGCACAAGACCGTTGACGATACACCGGCCGGTGGCGGTGCGGGGATGGTGCTCAGGGTCGATGTGCTGGCTGCGGCGATTGACCATGCCCGCAGCCTCAATCCCGAAGTGCCGGTCATCGCGATGACTCCGCGCGGACGGCCGCTGACGCAGGCCCGTGTGCGCGAACTGGCGGCGGGGCCGGGGGTGATCGTGCTGTGTGGCCGGTTTGAGGGGTTTGACGAGCGGATTTTCGAAGCGCGCGACGTGGAAGAAGTCTCGATCGGTGACATTGTCCTGTCCGGCGGCGAACCGGCGGCGATCATGCTACTCGACGCTTGCATTCGCTTGCTTCCCGGCGTAATGGGCGCCGCTTCGAGCGGTACCGAGGAATCCTTCGAACAGGGGTTGCTTGAATATCCTCACTATACCCGACCCGCGACGTGGGAAGGGCGCACGATCCCTGAAGTGCTGCGATCGGGGGATCATGCGAAGATCGCGGCCTGGCGGAAAAACCAGTCCGAGGTTGATACACGGCTACGCAGGCCGGATCTTTGGGAGCGCCATGAGGGTGCTCGGGTCCAGTCTGCCTCTGGTGCGCGGCGAAAAGACGAAGGAATATGAGGGATGAACCTCATTCAGCAGATCGAGGCCGAGGAAATTGCCAAGGCCGGCAAGACCATTCCGGAATTCCGCCCCGGTGACACCGTCCGCGTTGGCGTGCGCGTTGTCGAAGGCGAACGGACCCGTGTGCAGGCCTATGAAGGCGTCTGCATCGCCCGCGCCAACAAGGGCATCAGCTCCAACTTCACCGTCCGCAAGATGAGCTTCGGCGAAGGCGTTGAGCGTGTTTTCCCGATCTATTCGCCCAACATCGATTCGATCACCGTCGTCCGCAAGGGCGTGGTGCGCCGGGCCAAGCTCTATTACCTGCGCGGCCGCACCGGCAAGCGCGCCCGCATCGCCGAGCGCCGCGACGTGCGCCCGGGCGACGAGGGCTAAGGCTCTAGCCACCCAAGGCTAAAACGGATTAGGAAGGCGTCCCGGCTTCGGTCGGGGCGCCTTTTCTCTGTTCAGGATGCCCGCCTTGCCATGCGTCTGCTCGTTGCCTTGCTTGCCGCCACGATTCTGTCCGTCAGTCCCGCCCATGCCGGGGACGCCCCGGTGAGCGCGCCCGCCGCACCGGCTGAAGCCAGGTCGCTGGATTTCGAACGGGTCTTCGCCAGCCCCAGCCTCAACGGCGCTGTGCCGCGCGGGGTGAAACTTTCGCCCGACGGTCGCTGGCTGACTGTGCTGCGGGGCCGCGCTGATGATCGCGAGCGTTATGATCTGTGGGGGTTTGACCGGACGACTGGCAAATGGACCATGCTGGTTGACAGCCTCAAGCTCTCCAGCGGCAAAGAGCTTTCCGAGGCCGAAAAGATGCAGCGCGAGCGTCAGCGGATCGGCGATCTCAAGGGCATCGTCAGCTATGATTGGTCGGCAGACAGCAAGGCGATTCTGGTCCCGCTCGATGGCGATCTCTATCTGGCTGGACTGGACGGTACGATCACCCGGCTGACCGACAGCACCGGGGATGAACTCAACCCCGCGCTGAGTCCCAAGGGTGGCCATGTCTCGTTCGTGCGGGATCGGCGGCTGTGGACCGGCAAGGTCGGGGCCGAAGCCGGCCCGGTTACGCCGCAGGAAAGCGCGGAGACGGTCCACTGGGGCGAGGCGGAGTTCGTCGCGCAGGAGGAAATGGCCCGCTTCACCGGATACTGGTGGGCGCCGGATGACAGCCGGATCGCAGTGCAGCGGTTCGATGATGCCTCGGTCGGGATCGTCACCCGTACTGCGATTGGTGCGGAAAGCACCAAGACCTTCCAGCAGCGTTACCCGGTCGCGGGTTCGGCCAACTCGTTGGTTTCGTTGTGGGTGATGGCGCCCGATGGCAGCGGCAAGGTTGAAGTCGATCTGGGGCCGGACAAGGATATCTACCTCGCCCGGGTTGATTGGGCGCCCGATGGCAAGACGCTTTATGTCCAGCGCCAGAACCGCGAGCAGACCCGGCTCGATATGCTGGCCGTCGATCCCACGACCGGCAAAAGTCGGGTGCTGTTTACCGAACAGGCCGCCTCCCGCAGCTGGGTTAACCTGTCGAACGATTACCGCTTCCTGAAGGACGGCAGCCTGATCTGGTGGTCGGAACGCGACGGGTTCGGGCACCTGTGGCACCTCAAGGGCGGAAAGTGGAAACAGCTGACCAAGGGGCCGTGGGTGGTGACTGGGCTGGCCGGGATCGATGAAAAGGCCGGGCGCGTCTATTTCACCGCAACCAAGGATGATGTGCTGGCGACGGGCGTCTATGCCCTGAATCTGGCTGATCCGTACAAGATTGAGCGGCTGGGTGAGCCGGGCTTTGCCCACAGCGCCAGCATGGACAAGGCCGGGCAGGCCCTGCTGGTCTCCCGCTCAAGCCCCAGCCAGCCGCCGCAGGTCTATGTGGCGGACGGTAAGGGCAAGCGGCTGGCCTGGGTGGAGGAGAACAAGCTCGACGCCAGCCACCCCTATGCGCCCTATTTGGCAGCGCACCGCGCTCCGACATTCGGCACCATTCTGGCTGCCGACGGCACCGAGCTGCACTGGAAAATGATCACGCCGGTGATGGAGCCGGGCAAACGCTATCCGGTGTTCTTCCAGCACTATGGCGGGCCGACCGCGCAGACCGTGACCCGGGGCTGGGCCAGCCCGCTGGAACAGGCGATCGTTGCCAAGGGCTACATCTTCTTCGAGATAGACAACCGCGGCAGCGAAAACCGCGGGGTGAAGTTTGCCTCTGCGCTGTACCGGGCGATGGGCGGGGTCGAGGTGGAGGACCAGAAGGCCGGGGCGCTGTTCCTGAAAGGGCTGCCCTATGTCGATGGGGACCGGATCGCGACCTACGGCTGGTCCTATGGCGGATACATGACGATCAAGATGCTGCAAGCCGATCCGGGGCTCTATGCCGCCGGGATTTCGGGCGCGCCGGTGACCAGGTGGGAGCTTTACGATACCCATTACACCGAACGCTACATGGGCGATCCGCGCCAGGTGCCGCAGGCCTATGCCAAGGCCAACGCGCTCGACGATGCCGGAAAGATCGCAGACCCGCTGCTGCTGATCCACGGCATGGCCGATGACAACGTGGTGTTCGAAAACAGCTCGATGCTGATCTCGCGGATGCAGGGACAGGCGGTGCCGTTCGAAATGATGCTCTATCCGGGCTACACCCACCGTGTTTCCGGACCCAAGGTCGGCGTGCACCTGTGGAACACGATCTTTGCGTTTCTGGACAAGCAGATGCCGGACAAGGCCAAGTGAACCTTTCCCGCCGCGCGGTCCTGTCCGGCGCTCTGGCGCTGGCAGCCTGTTCGCGCGTCAAGGCAGAGCCGCGCGCGGCGAGTGCACGGGCGCGGGCTCTGATTGCGGCCGCGCGGCGGCAGGTGGGCGTAACTCTGGCTTATGACCCGGCCTATACCGCACTGGCCTATCCCGGCGGCGATGTTGACCGGGCCAAAGGAGTCTGCACCGACGTGGTGATCCGGGCCTACCGCGATGCCTTCGGGATCGATCTGCAACGCGATGTGCATGAGGATATGGCCGTGCATTTCGCCGCCTATCCGCGACGCTGGGGGCTGACCCGCCCGGACCGGAATATCGATCACCGCCGGGTGCCGAATCTTGAAACCTACTGGACCCGCATGGCCGCGCGCCTGCCTATTCCTGCTCGGCCCGAAGACTGGCAGCCGGGCGATTTGTTCACCACCCTAATCAACGGACGCCTGCCGCACGTCGGGATCGTTTCGGATCGGATCACCACCAATGGCAATCCGCTGGTGATCCACAATATCGGATCGGGGACGCGGGAAGAGGACCGACTGCTGTCGTGGAAGCCGACCGGGCGCTTTCGTTGGCGGGTATAGGATTGGTTCACGCAGAGGCCGCAGAGAAGAAGTAGAGGCGCAGAGAGGTTCCGCAATCCGCGAAGCGGCCTCTGTCAATCCAGCATCGCGGCAGACGCAGCCTTGAAAGATGAGGGCGGCTTTGCCGCAGGGAGCAGCATCTCTGCGCCTTTACTTCTTCTCCGGGCCCTCTGCGTGAACCCCAATCAACCACAACCTTGCAGCATGGGCCAATTCCTCTAAGTGCAGGCCGGCAAGCGGAAGGAAACACGAATGGCATACCGGGTGGTAGTGGTCGGCGCGACGGGGAATGTAGGGCGCGAGATGCTCAACGTTCTGGCCGAGCGCGAGTTTCCGATCGAGGAACTGGCGGCTGTCGCCAGCTCACGCTCGACCGGTGACGAGATTGAATTTGGCGAAACCGGCCAGATGCTCAAGGTCAGGAACATTGAGCATTTCGATTTCACCGGCTGGGACATCGCGCTGTTTTCCGCCGGATCGGACGCTGCGAAAACCTATGGCCCAAAGGCTGCGGCGGCGGGCTGCGTGGTGATCGATAATTCCAGCTTCTACCGGATGGACCCGGACGTGCCGCTGATCGTGCCGGAAGTGAATCCCGATGCGATCGATGGTTACAAGGCCAAGATGATCATCGCCAACCCCAATTGCTCGACCGCGCAGATGGTGGTGGCGCTAAAACCCTTGCACGATGCCGCGAAGATCAAGCGGGTGGTGGTGGCGACCTATCAATCGGTTTCCGGCGCGGGCAAGCAGGGGATGGACGAACTGTTCGAGCAGAGCCGCAACATCTTTGTCGGCGATGCCAGCGATCCGGTGAAATTCACCAAGCAGATCGCCTTTAACGTGATCCCGCATATCGACAGCTTCCTGGACGATGGATCGACCAAGGAAGAATGGAAAATGGTGGTCGAAACCAAGAAGATCATGGACCCGAAGATCAAGGTTACCGCCACCTGCGTCCGCGTACCGGTCTTTGTAGGCCACAGCGAGGCGATCAACCTGGAATTCGAGGATGAGATCAGCGCCGAACAGGCCCAGGTGATCTTGCGCGAGGCGCCGGGCGTAATGCTGGTCGATAAGCGCGAGGATGGCGGATACGTCACGCCCGTGGAATGCGTCGGCGATGGCGCCACTTTCGTCTCCCGCGTGCGCGAGGATCCGACCGTGGAGAACGGCCTGTCGCTGTGGTGCGTATCGGACAACCTGCGAAAAGGCGCGGCGCTCAACGCGGTTCAGATCGCGGAACTGCTGGGGCGGCGGTGTTTGCAGAAGGGGTAGGCGGTTGACCGTACCTCCGGATCTTGGGCAGATAATCGACGCGGAAGCTGCTCGCCAAGGTCACGATCTTGGTTGGAGTTTCTTCTATTGCCCTGCCGCTCGGGCACACACCGCCCGATTGGCTACTCTAGGCCTGAATCCTGGCGGCGGGCGTTCGGATGGAACCGATTGGGCCAGCCTGCGACAGCTGGAAGACCTGCAGGGCAATAGCTAACTGTGGCAAAGATGGGGGAGCAACGGCAAGAAAACTGCCCTTCAGCAACAGATTGCACGACTGATCGAAGTTGCCGGCGTTTCCGAACAGGAAGTTGTTTCGCTAAACGCCATACCGTTTCGGAGCCCCGGATGGGCAAGTCTTAAGAACCGCGACGAGGCGGTTGAGTTTGGGTTGACCCTCTGCAAGCCCGTCTTGGAATCACCATGCTTGCAATTGATTGTCGGATTCGGCTTGTCGGCAATCGAAGTACGCCTTGTTCGAGAGCTTGGATACAAAACGGTTGGCGAAATTCCGACGGGGTGGGGCAAGGTTCAGGCTCGGTGCTATGATCGCGGCGGGAAGACCTTGTTGATGCTGCCTCATCTCAGTCGGTTCGCGGTGCTTGGACGCCGGCAGGCTGAACGACTTGAGGATGTCATCCGAATGGCAATAAGCCAATGACCCAGACCATGACCGGAGGCTGCCAGTGCGGCCGTGTGCGCTACAGCGTCGAAATTGACAGTGACGATGCCTATTGGTGCCACTGCCGGATGTGTCAGAAGGCGACCGGCGGGATTGCCGCGGCGTTTGTGCAGGTGCCGCACGCGGCGCTGACCTGGCTGAGTGAGCCGGACTGGTACCAGAGTTCTGCGATCGCCCGGCGGCCGTTCTGTTCAGCCTGCGGGGCGCCGCTGGGGTTCGATTTCACTCCGCCGGGCGACAATATCGACCTGACTGTCGGCAGCTTCGATGATCCGTCGTGGTTCAGGCCGGTTGCCCATGCCGGTTCGGAATCGATCCATGAAGCCTGGCTTGATACCCGCGATCTGCCGCGCCATTACAGCGCGACGACAAAGAGTGTGGCCGAGCGCTGGCAGGCCGCCGGGCTGGAGGTGCCGGAATGAGCGTGACGAGTGACTTCTACCCTGGCTTTGCTGGCGCGCGGCTGGCGCTACACCGGATCGGGCAGGGCAAGCCATTGATTTTAATCCACGGCTTGTTTTCCAGCGCGGCGATGAATTGGATGAAATGGGGCACGGCGGAAATGCTGGCTGACGCGGGTTTCGAATGCCTGATGCCCGATCTGCGCGCCCATGGGCAGAGCGAGGCGCCGCACGATCCCGCAGCCTATCCGGACGATGTGCTGGCGAAGGATCTGGCTGCACTGGTCGGTCATCTTGGCTTGACGGACTATGACCTCTGTGGGTTCTCGCTGGGCGCGCGAACTTCGGTGCGCGGAGTTATTGCGGGACTGAAACCGCGCAAGCTGGTGCTGGGCGGGATGGGGCTGGAGGGGCTGGCCGGATGGACCGCGCGCGGGGCCTTTTTCATCGACGCGATCGACCGGTTCGATAGCGTGAAGCACGGCGATCCGGCCTTTCCGGCGGTATCGTTCATGAAGACCATGCAGGTGGACCGGGTTGCTGCACGGATGCTACTGCAAACCTTCACCGATACCCCACCACAGGCACTGAACGCGCTGGCCATGCGCACTCTGATCGTCAACGGCGATCAGGATCGCGACAACGGCGATCCTGCGGCACTGACCGCCGCGCTGCCCAATGCAGTCCAGGCCGTGGTACCGGGCACCCATATGAGCTGCGTGACCAAACCCGACTTTGGCCAGGCGATCCGGGACTTCCTGTTGGAATCTTGAGGATCGGGGTTTTGGCGAGCCTTGCGTTTTTGGGGTTCACGCAGAGACCGCAGAGAAGAAAAGCGAGGCGCGGAGAAGCAGCGTTCGCGGCCAAGCCGCTTTGTCTTTCTATTGCCGCGCCAAACGCATCCTTGGCAGAGGTAGAGGAGCCTGCGGCTCGGCGCTACACCTCCGCGGCTCCATTTTCTTCTCTGCGGTCTCTGCGCGAACCCCTTGCAAACGCAAAGGTAGCGCAAAAACCAACGCCTTACCGGAACGGCGGCTCGTTGAAGGCGCGCAGTTTGCGGCTGTGGAGGCGCTCACCTTCGGCCCGCAGCAGGTCGCAGGTGGTGGTCCCGATCTTGAGGTGGGCGGCGATCGCCTCTTCATAGAAGCGGTTGGCCTGTCCGGGCAGCTTGATTTCGCCGTGCAGCGGCTTGTCCGAAACGCACAGCAGCGTCCCATAGGGCACCCGGAAGCGATAGCCCTGGGCGGCGATGGTCGCGCTTTCCATGTCGATCCCGATCGCCCGGCTGAGCGAAAGGCGGCGGGCCGACTGGGTGTATTGCAGTTCCCAGTTGCGATCATCGGTGGTGGCGACGGTGCCGGTGCGCATCCGCTTCTTGAGGTTGGCGCCCGAATCGCCGCTAACCTTCTCGGCCGCCTGGGCCAGGGCGATCTGCACCTCGGCGATCGCAGGGATCGGGATCTCGGGAGGCAGCAGCCCGTCAAGCACGTGATCGTCGCGCAGATAGGCGTGGGCCAGCACATAGTCACCGATCCGCTGCGTATCGCGCAGGCCGCCGCAGTGGCCGATCATCAGCCAGGCTTCGGGCCGCAGCACCGCCAGGTGATCGCAGACGGTCTTGGCGTTGGAAGGGCCGACCCCGATGTTGACCAGGGTGATCCCCATCTTGTCTTCGCGGACCAGGTGATAGGCCGGCATCTGATGCCGCCGCCAGGCCGTGTCGGACAGCTTTTCGCGGGCGTTCTGGCTCGGCTCGCTCAGGTGCAGGCCGCCCGCGCCGGTCAGCGCGACGTTCCCGTCCTTGCCCAGCTGCTCACCCGCCCAATCAACGAATTCATCGACATAGCGATGATAGTTGGTGAACAGGATGAAACGCTGAAAATCTTCAACCCGGGTCCCGGTGTAGTGTGCCAGACGGGCCAGGCTGAAATCGGTGCGCAGTCCATCGAACAGCGCCAGCGGGATGGTGTCATCCGGGCTGTCGATCTGAATACCATCGGCCAGTTCATCACCGATCAGTGCCAGTTCGGTGGTTGGGAAATGCCGGGCCAGGTCCTGCGGGCTGATCCCGCCCAGACCGGAGCTGGCATCGATCACGTAGGGGAAGGGGATTTCCTGGCGTGAGGGGGCAACCGAAATCTCGATTTCATAGTCTTCGGCCAGCAGGTTCAGCTGATCGGTCAGATAGTCGGCAAACAGCGCCGGACGGGTCACTGTGGTGGCATAGGTGCCATCCTGGCTGAGCCGGCCAAAGCTGCGGCGATAATCAGGTCGCGTTTCTACGCCGTGGTACTTGACCCGCAGTTCGGGATAGCACCAGGCGCGATCGGTTCGGCGCGAAGCGGGGGGAAGGGTGCCGTCTGCCGCAAATTTGGCGATGTCGCATTGCAGGGTCTGGACGGCGGTTTCGTAAACGCGGACCAATTCCGCGATGTGCTTTTCTGTCTTTTCCATCGCGGGCCTATAGCCACACCCGCGTTACATTTCAATTGCAACCAAAGCGATCACTTGTCGTTGCGGGTATCGAACCGCGCTTCGCCAATTTCGGCGCCGTGTTCGCGCACGAACCGGGCGAGCCGGAACGATCCCCAGACCAGGAACAGCCCGGTCAGTCCGAGCATCAGATAGTCCGGCACTGAATCGGCACCCTGGCCGATCAGGGCCAGGATCGCGAGCCCGGTGATGGCGAGAACGTATGGGCCGCCGCGGGTCGCGCGTCTGCCATCGGGTTCAGTTTCAGACATGGCGCCCTTTTGTCACAGTTCCAGACCGACTCCAACGAAAAGGGGGCGCCGAAGCGCCCCCGATCCGGTGGTCGATGCCGCAGGGGTATTAGCCCTCGGCTTCGTCCGCAGCCTGTTCGGCGGCAGGGGCCGAGGTTTCGGCTTCCTGCTCTTCGCCATTGCCGGCTTCGAATTCGCCCGCAGCGGCAGCAGCCTCGGCGGCGTCGTCTTCGAACATCGCGGCGATCACGTCAACGCCGGCAGCCTGCTGCTCGGCTTCGTCAGGCGAACGGGCGACGTTGACCTTGACGGTCACGGCCACTTCCGGGTGCAACGCGACCTTGACGTCGAACACGCCGATCGTCTTGATCGGGCGTTCGAGCACGATCATCGACTTCGACACATCCGCGCCATCGGCATTGAGCGCATCGACGATGTCACGCACCGAAACCGAACCGTAAAGGTGGCCGGCGTTCGACGAAGCGCGGATCAGGATGACCGACTTGCCTTCGACGTTGCCAGCGTGCTTTTCGGCTTCACCGCGACGCGAAGCGTTATCGGCTTCGATCTTGGCGCGGTTGGCTTCGAAGACCTTGCGGTTGGCTTCGTTGGCGCGCAGCGCCTTCTTGTTGGGCAGCAGATAGTTGCGGGCGTAGCCGTCCTTGACGGTGACCACGTCGCCGATCGTGCCCAGCTTCTCGACTCGTTCGAGGAGGATGATTTCCATCTGATTTCTCCCCTTACTTCACGAGGTACGGCAGCAGGCCGATGTGCCGGGCGCGCTTGATGGCCTGGCTCAGCTCACGCTGCTTCTTGGCGGAAACGGCGGTGATGCGCGAAGGCACGATCTTGCCGCGTTCGGACATATAACCCTGAAGCAGGCGCGTGTCCTTGTAATCGATCTTCGGCGCGTTCTTGCCCGAAAACGGGCACGACTTGCGGCGGCGGAAAAAGGCGCGGGCCATCTCTTAGAACTCCTCGCGTTCGCGGCGCTTGGTGCGCTCACGGTCCTGCTTGCGCATCTGCACCGACGGGCCGGTTTCATGCTCGTCAACGCGCACGGTCAACCAGCGGATCACGTCTTCGTTGATCGCCGTCTGGCGTTCCAGCTCGGCCACGACGCCGGCGGGGGCATCGATGTTGAGCATCACGAAGTGTGCCTTGCGGTTGCGGGCAATCTTGTAGGCGAGATTCTTGAGGCCCCAGGTTTCGGTCTTGGTGACCTTGCCCTGTCCGGCTTCGACGATCTCGGTGGCGGTGGCGGCCAGCGCATCAACTTGCGCTTGGCTGAGGTCCTGGCGAGCCAGGAACACGTGCTCATACAGAGCCACGGCATATCCTTCCATCATTCTAACCGATCGCTGGCTGATCCGCGGGATTGCGGGGCCCCTCCGGCTTTCTTCGATTTCCCTGCCTGAGCGGGGAAGTGGCGGCCTTTAACGGAATGCTGGACAAATGCAAGCGGGTGCGGAACACTTGCAATAGAGGCAACTCTGAAATGGATTTACCCATGCGTATCGGCTCCATCGCAATCGCCCCAATCATATCGATCTCGATTGTGTGCCTGGCGGGCTGTTCCGACAATGAAGCGGAAGCGCTGCGTAAAGAGAACGCAGAGCTTCGGGCGCAGCTGACCGGGGGTGGCAAGGCTTCGACCAGCGCCAATCCTGCCCCGGCTGCCAGCGCGGTGTACCACGGTAATGGTGCGGTTGCCTGGGGCGGCTATGCTGGCGCGGCGGCGTACTTCTCCAATGGTGCGGTGGCGTGGGGCGGCTATCGCGGAGCGGCGGTCTATCATCCTAACGGAGCGGTCGCCTGGGGCGGCTATCGCGGGGCGGCGGTCTATCATGCCAATGGTGCAGTGGCTTGGGGAGGATACGCCGGATCGGCATCGTACCACAGTAACGGCCAGGTACTGCAAGGCGGCGCAAACGGAATCTCGCTAAACCTGGGTGACGGCATTCGATTGGATGTGACCACCACAAGTGCGACAATCAATGTCTATGGCACGCCGCTTTCGGCAATGTGATCGAAATTTGCGCGGTATCAATGAACTTCATGCTGCAGTTGCTAACAAATGCCGCAACGCAACAAGGAGGCAGCCGTGCTGACCGATACCACTGTTCCCCAGATCCAGGAAATCCGCACCCGTTCGGGCAAGATGATCGCCGTACGGCCGGTTACGAGCGAAGACGAGGCCCTGCTCGCCGAATTCTTTGACCGGGTCAGTGATGAGGATCGGCGTTTTCGGTTCCTGTCCGCGCACAATCACCTGACGCACGAACAACTGGCGCCGATGGTGGAAGTTGACCACTTCCGCACGGAAAGCTTTATTGCCTTCGATGAACAGGGCGGTGCGGTGGTCGGTCATGCCTTGCTGGCCTGCGACAATGCGCTGGATACCGGTGAAGTGGCAATCGCGGTGTGCCGCGACTGGCGCGGCATGGGGGTGGGTTGGGCCCTGCTTGACGTGCTGGCCGACGCCGCGCGCCACCGCGGGCTGCGCCGGGTCATTTCGCTGGAAGACCGGGATAATCACGCCGCAATCGAACTCGAGCGCGAAAAAGGCTTTACCCCGCACGGCGTCGAGGGCGATCCGCACTGCGTCATGTTGGAAAAGCTGCTGCGTTAGGGCCAGCTGTTTATTGACCGCTTGAACGGCGCGGCCATCTGCCGCAGAGGATCGGGAAGTTCCGAACAGGGGAGTTCCCGATCCATGCCTACCGGCCTAGTTGCGCTGCTTGACGATATTTCCGTAATCGCCAAGGCAGCGGCGGCAACCATCGACGATGTCGGCGTGGCCGCCAGCAAAGCCGCGACCAAGGCTGCCGGTGTGGTGATCGATGATGCCGCGGTAACGCCATCCTACGTCACAGAGTTCACGCCTGATCGCGAACTGCCGATCATTCGGAAAATCGCGCTAGGCAGCCTCAAGAACAAGCTGGTCTTCCTGCTACCGGCGGCGCTGTTGCTCAGCCAGTTTCTGCCCTGGGCGGTCACCCCGCTGCTGATGCTGGGCGGCCTTTATCTGTGCTTTGAAGGCGCGGAAAAGGTGCTGGAAAAGCTCGGCGGTGAAAAGCACGGCGAAACGTTGGGCGATCAGATCGAAAACGTCGCCGAATTTGAGGCCGAACGGACCAGCAGCGCGATCCGCACCGATTTCATCCTCTCGGCGGAAATCATGGCGATTGCCCTGGCTGAGGTTTCAGCCGAGCCGCTGATGAGCCGGGCGATTATCCTCGCGCTGGTCGGCGTGGTGATCACCATCGCTGTCTATGGTGCGGTCGCGGTGATCGTCAAGATGGACGATATCGGGCTGCATCTGGTCAAGAACCACAAGACATCGTTTGGCGAGAAGCTGGGGCGGGGCCTGCTGCTGGCGATGCCGTGGCTGATGAATGTCCTGTCGGTGGTCGGCACCGCGGCGATGCTGTGGGTCGGCGGGCAGATCGTGATCCACGGCCTGCACGAACTGGGCGTTCATGGCCCTTCCGATCTGGTTCACGCCGCGCAGCACGCGGTCGAACAGGTCACCGGCCCGCTGGGCGGCGTGCTGGGATGGTTTACCGGAGCCGGGCTTTCCGGGGTGGCCGGGATCGTTCTGGGCGCGGTGATCGCGGTTGCGGTGCACGGTGTGCTGAAGCTGAAGACCGGCGTAGAAGCCTGACCGTCAGTTTGAACCCCAGCCGCCGTCCTTGCCCGGATCATAAACCGGGATGTCGCGGCGGTCGGAGCCTTCCCGCTCGCGTTCTGCAATGGCCTTCGCGCGGGCTTCAGCCGCAGCGCGGCGCGAACTGGCAGCGCGGGTGCCATTTCCCCAGTCATCCGCTTCGGCATTTTCGCCATCGTCATAATAGCCGGAATGCGGCCTGGATTTCGACGTCGCGCTGAAGGTTCCCGCAGAGCCGGGGTTCAGGACCGAGCCCATGATATAGAATGCTGCGACCAGACCCACAAACAGGCCGATCCTCTGGACCGGCGCTTTGGCACTGGAATTGTTCGCGCTGCTCATCAGCGATCCCCGTTCATGGCGAATTGCCCGGCAGGAATAGCTGCGCGCGCTTTCCAGTCGGTTAAGGCAGGCGGGCCAGCAAATCGCGGGCGAACAGCGTCAGGGTATCGTCGCGCGCGCCCATGATGACCACCCTGTCACCCGGTCGGGCGAGGGCAGCGATCCGTGTGGCGCAGTCTTCCCGCGCGGGGATGTACTCGGCCCTGCCGCCGGCTGCTTCGATCAGCCCGGCGATCCGTTCGGACCCTTCGCTGCGGTCCACGGTGCCGCCGAAATAGACCGGATCGCACAGCACCGTCAGATCCTCAGGCCCCAGCGCCTGCGCAAAAACCTCGGCCAGTTCCGCCCCCATCTGGCGCAGCGGGCCATAGCCGTGGGGCTGGAAGAAGGCGATCACCCGGCCCGGCTGGGCTTTCAGCGTAGCCAGCGTGGCGGCACACTTTTCGGGATTGTGGCCGAAATCGTCGATCACGGTCACGCCCGCCGCGCTGGTGCCGATCACGTCGAACCGCCGCGCCAGTCCGGCATAGCTGGCCAGGGCCGCAACGGCATCGCCGGTTGGGACACCAGCGGCAACCGCGGCGGTGATCGCGGCCAGCGCGTTGGACAGGTTGTGCAGCCCCGGAACGCCCAGCCGCAGCGCATGGGTAGAGGCGTCGCGGCGGTCGATCACCGTGGCCGAGATCGCGAATGGCTCTTCGCTCACGCTGCCTTCAACCACACCGATTTCCGCCAGCGGGTTGCGGATCGCATAGCCCAGCCAGGGGGTGTATTCCGGGGCGAGGGCGGCGGCTTCGGCATCGTCGAGGTTGATCACCCCGATGCTGGTGGTGCGCAGGAAATCGCCGAACAGGCCGCGCAGTTCCTCCATCGATTTGTGGTCGAGGCTGACGTTGAGCAGCACCGCAACGCGCGGCCGGTAGAGCGCGATCGACCCATCGCTTTCATCAACCTCGGAAACGAACACGTCGCCCTTGCCGACCCGCGCGCTGGCGAAAGGCGCATCGGGGCGGACATAATTCTTCATCACCGCGCCGTTCATGATCGTGGGGTCCATTCCCGCCGCGTCGAGGATCCAGCCGATCATCCCGGTGACCGTGCTTTTCCCGCTGGTCCCCCCGATTGCGATTCCCGTCGGCGCGGCGTTGAACAGCGCGGCCAGCAGTTCGGCGCGGCTCATCCGCGGGCAACCCAGTTCGCGCGCACGGACCATCTCGGGCACAGTGTCTTCAACCGCGGCAGAGGCCACCAGCGTCTGCTGCGCCGACATGATCCCGCTGCCGTCCTGCGGGAAAAGCGTGAACCCCAGGCTTTCAAGCCAGGCGAACTTTTCCGGCGTACGGCCCTGATCGCGGCTGCGGTCCGACCCGGCAACTTCAGCCCCGGCGCCTTTCAGGATCAGCGCCAGCGGCAACATTCCCGATCCGCCAATGCCGCAAAAGAACCAGGGATGTGAAGTAAGGTCGCTCATGCTCCTCCGGTATGCGGCCAGGATTGAAAAGACAACTGTGCCAGCGCGAGCATCCGGGGTAGGAGGCTACCATGACCCGGATCGCCATCTGCGCGCCATCGCGCCCGATCACGCCCGAGGATGCCGCGCGGGTTGCCGCGCTGGCTGCGGAATTCCCCGGACTGGACCTCAGCTTTCACCCGCAATGTTTTGAAGAACATGGCCATTTTGCCGGGACTGACCAGCAGCGGCTGGCGGCGCTGGTCGAATGCGCCAACGATCCCGGTTTTGATGCGGTGTGGTTCGCGCGCGGCGGTTATGGCGCGAACCGGATTGCCGAGGATGCGCTGGCCCGGTTCGATCACGCGGCGCAGAGCAAGGCCTACCTCGGGTACTCGGACGGCGGCTATCTGCTGGGCGGGCTGTACCGTCAGCGGATTGGGCGGCCGGTCCATGCCTCGATGCCGGGCGATCTGCGCCAAGCGGGCGGAGAGGCCGCGATCCGCCGGGTTCTGGGCTTCATCGCCGGCGACGATGCCGGGCTTGAGGGCGGCCTTGACCATCACCCGACCGTCGCCTTCAACTTGATGACCCTGGCGATGCTCTGTGGAACCCCGCTGATGCCGGGGCTGGCGGGCCATGTCGTGCTGGTTGAGGAAGTCTGCGAATACGATTACGCGGTCGATCGGCTGTTCTTCCACATTACCGCCCATCTGGGCGGCGTGGCTGGCCTGCGGCTTGGGCGGGTCAGCGACGTGCCGGTGAACGAGGTCGATTTCGGCCACTCGGTCGAGGACATCGCCCGCCACTGGTGCGCGCGGCATTCGATTCCCTATCTCGGCCGCGCCGACATCGGCCACGATATCGACAACACAATTGTGCCCTTCGGACTTGCCCGCAGCTTCGCCGGGCAATAGGCGCACCCGCAATTCCCCTTCAGGACGCGGCCGCGCCGCTCTTCAGGATGATCGGAGACCAATGATGAGAGCTTTCGTTTTCCCCGGACAGGGCAGCCAGAAAGTCGGCATGGGCGTGGAACTGGCCGCTGCGAGCCCCGCCGCGCGCGAGGTGTTTCAGGAAGTCGATGACGCGCTGGGGCAAAAACTCTCCGCGATCATGGCCGAAGGCCCCGACGATGCCCTGACCCTGACCGAGAATGCCCAGCCCGCGATTATGGCCAATGCCATCGCCGTGCTGCGGGTGCTGGAAAAGGAAGGCGGGATCGCTCTGGCCGACAAGGCCGATTTTGTCGCCGGGCACAGCCTGGGTGAATATACCGCGCTCTGCGCGGCGGGTGCCTTCAGCCTGGCCGATACCGCGCGGCTGCTGAAACTTCGCGGGCAGGCGATGCAGGCCGCCGTGCCGGTCGGCGTGGGGGCGATGTGCGCGCTGCTGGGCGCCGATGTGGCAAAGGCGCAGGCGCTGGCCGATGCCGCCGCTGAAGGCGAGGTTTGCACCGTTGCCAACGATAACGATCCGACCCAGGTTGTGCTTTCAGGCCATAAGGCCGCGATCGAACGCGCGGTGGCGATGGTCAAGGATTTCGAGATCAAGCGCGGCGTGTTGCTGCCGGTTTCGGCGCCGTTCCATTGCCCGCTGATGCAGGCCGCCGCCGATGCCATGGCCGAAGCGCTGGCCAAGTGCCCGCCGGGGCCGCTCTCCGTGCCGGTCTTCGCCAACGTCACCGCCGCCGTGGCGAGCGAGCCCGCCGATGTCCAGCGCCTGCTGGTCGAACAGGTATGCGGCCGGGTGCGCTGGCGCGAAAGCGTGATCGCGATGAAAGCGGCGGGCGTCGATCAGTTCGTCGAACTGGGCGGCAAGGTGCTCGGCCCGATGATCGGCCGCAGCGTGATCGACGTTGCGGTGACCAGCGTGGTGACCATGGCCGATATCGAGGCGCTGCTGGCAGGGCTCTGACAGGGGCACGCGGAGACGCGGAGGCACGGAGGGGCAATGGAGATTGAGCGGGTCACTGCCGAAATTGTCGATGCGGCCGTTCGGCTGCATCGGGAATTGGGGCCTGGGTTACTCGAATCGGTCTATGAACGTGTCCTGGCAGCCAGCTTGATCAAGGCCGGATTACAGGTCGATCGGCAAGTGCCGGTCAGTTTTGAGTTTGAAGGAATGCAATTTGCAGATGCCTTCAGAGTGGACCTGATTGTTGAGAACGCCGTGGTGGTTGAATTGAAGTCCTCGGCGCAGAACGCGCCAGTTTACGGCAAGCAAGTCCTGACCTATCTGCGCTTGATGAACCTGAACGTTGGCCTGTTGCTCAATTTTGGCCATGCCACCATGAAGGAAGGAATAAGACGGATCGTGAATGACCATACTTCTCCTTCCTCCGTGTCTCCGCGCCTCCGCGTGAAATCTGAATTTGGGAACTGAAAAATGGAACACCGCCTTTTCGACCTTACCGGAATGACCGCACTCGTGACCGGCGCTGCCGGGGGGATTGGGTCGGCGATCAGCCATGCCCTGGCCCGGCAGGGCGCGCGGTTGGCGCTTTCGGGGACCAATCCGGCCAAGCTCCGCGCCTTTCGCGAAGAGCTGAACGATACCTATGGTCACGATCATATCGAGATCACCTGCGATCTTTCGAACGCTGAACAGGTCGAGCATCTGGTTCCGGCCACGGTCGATACGCTGGGCAAGATCGACATTCTGGTCAACAACGCCGGGATCACCCGCGATAACCTGGCGATGCGGATGAAGGATGAGGAATGGGACGCGGTGATCCGCGTCAACCTGGAGGCTGCCTTCCGCCTGATGCGTGCTTCGATGAAGCCGATGATGAAAGCTCGGTTCGGGCGGATCATCAGCATTACCAGCGTTGTCGGCGCTACCGGCAATCCGGGGCAGGCCAATTATGCCGCGGCCAAGGCGGGGCTGGTCGGGATGTCGAAATCGCTCGGTCAGGAAGTGGCCAGTCGCGGGATCACGGTCAACTGCGTGGCTCCCGGCTTTATCCGCACCGCGATGACCGATGTGCTGCCCGATGCCCAGAAGGATGCGCTCAACGCCCGGATCCCGATGGGCCGGATGGGCGAGGGTGAGGATATTGGCGCGGCGGTCGCCTACCTCGCCAGCAAGGAGGCCGGTTACGTCACCGGGCAGACGCTTCACGTTAACGGCGGCATGGCGATGATTTCCTGAAGCCTGGCAGCTTCGTCTGCGAAGGCACGGATTTATCCCCAGATTAGCCCGGATTCGGCCAGTCGAGCCTTGCCGCCGAGGCCTGCTTGGGTAAGGAATAACGACCGCAAACCATGGCGCGCGGGGCGATTCCCCTCTGCGCGTCCCCGGGGGATACGAAGCGATCATGAAGGCCACAATCGAACGCGCGACGCTGCTCAAGTGCCTGTCGCACGTCCAGTCCGTCGTCGAACGGCGCAACACCATTCCGATCCTGTCGAACGTGCTGATCGAAGCCGCCGGTGATGGCACGGTGAAGATCATGGCGACCGACCTTGATCTGCAAGTGGTTGAAAGTCTGGGTGCCGTTTCGGTCGAAGGTCCCGGTGCGATCACCGTTTCGGCGCACCTGCTGTTCGATATCGCGCGCAAGCTGCCCGATGGCAGCCAGGTCAGCCTGGAAACCGCCGACAACCGGATGACGATCAAGGCCGGGCGCAGCCGCTTTTCGCTGCCGACCCTGCCGCGCGATGACTTCCCGGTCATTGTCGAAGGCGACCTGCCGACCAGTTTCGAGCTGCCTGCCGCCACCCTGGCACAGCTGATTGACCGCACCCGCTTTGCGATCAGCACCGAAGAAACGCGCTATTACCTCAACGGCATCTTCCTGCACGTGACCGAGGATGAGCTGCGCGCCGCTGCCACCGATGGCCACCGCCTCGCGCGCTTCACCATCGCCCGGCCTGACGGAGCCGAGGGGATGCCCGACGTGATTGTGCCGCGCAAATGCGTGGCGGAACTGCGCAAGCTGCTGGAAGAAGCGCTGGATTCGCAGGTTGAGGTCGATCTTTCGGCCAGCAAGATCCGTTTCACCCTGGGCGGTGAGAGCGGCGTGGTGCTGACCAGCAAGCTGATCGACGGGACTTTCCCCGATTACAGCCGCGTGATCCCGACCGGGAACGACAAGCTGCTCAAGCTCGATCCCAAGAGCTTCTGGGAAGGGGTGGACCGCGTTGCCACCATCGCCACCGAAAAGACCCGCGCGGTCAAGATGGCGCTCGAAAATGACAAGGTGACGCTCTCGGTCACCTCGCCTGACAATGGCACCGCCGCCGAAGAAGTGCCCGCCGCCTATTCCTCGGCCGGGTTTGAAATCGGCTTCAACGCCAATTACCTGAAGGACATCCTGGGTCAGATCGATGGCGATACGGTGGAGCTGCACCTTGCCGATGCCGGTGCGCCGACCCTGATCCGCCAGGATGACAAGAGCCCGGCGCTGTACGTTCTCATGCCGATGAGGGTCTGATCATGAAGAAGTTGGTTGTGGCAGCTACGCTTTGCGCAGCTCTCCTCGCTCAGCCTGCTTTCGCGCAGAAGGCGGCGGATGCGGAAGCCGATCTGGTCTGCGCGGGCTGGGCGGCGGCCGGATCCGATCAGGCCAAGACCGATGAGGAAAAGAACGCACTGGCAATGTTGCTGTTCTACTTCGTCGGCCGCTGGGAAGCCGCGACCGGAAAGGGCATCGAGCAGGGTATGACGGTCGAATGGGTCAGCAAGAACGTGACCCGCATCGACGGGGCCGGCGAAGGCTGCCTCAAGCGGGGCGGTGAATTGGCCAAGCGCATGATGGCTGCTGGCGATCGCCTGCAGAAGGCGGGCGAGGGCAAGTAAGCCGCTCGCGGGCAGGGCGGAGGCCTCCTTCCTCCTGATGGAGCCCCGCAGCCCGGCTTGCCTTATTGTCCCAACAGGTATTCCGGCCCCATCTTCGCCTCGCCGATTTTCCGGGCCTTGATGTCAAGCGGACGATAGACCGCCTTGGCCAGGATCGCGCCCAACCGGGGGTAGCCTGCCAGCTTGTAGTTGTAGCCCTGCACATCGCTGGGGGTGGCCTGTGAGCGGACCAGGGCGATTTCACTGACGTCACACATGACCGATTGATTGCCGGAATATTGGCAATCGGCATCGGCAAAGGTCGTGGCGGGTGGTTCCGACCAGAACCCATCTAGTACAAGGACCTCTCCCGCACCGGCCTGGAACGAGGCGAAATCGCTCGTGATCCCGATCAGGACCTTGCCGCCGGGGACCTGAACCGGAACCGGTGCGGGATAATACCCGGCGGGCTTGGTCAGGGTCCGGGTTTCCGGCACCCAGGCATATTCGACGCAGCCACCATGAACGGTGATCGCTGAACATTCCTGATGGCGCGGTTCGATCCAGTATTCGGCTTCGTGCCAGACGTCCTCGACTCTGGTTTCCGTGAAGTTCTGCCGATCGAACCTGATCGTGCCGACCGGGTGCGCGGCGCGGGCATTCTTCGTAAACTGCCCCTTGGTCGGCGGAGGGGTGCGCGGCTGCAGGTGCGATACCCGCGAAAGCCGGTAGGTGCCCGGATCGATCACATAGATCAGATAGGCCGATTTGCCCGACCCGCCGATTTCAAGGAAATAGCCGGTCCCGCCGATCTCCCGAACGCTTTGATGCCGCCCAATCAGCAGGCGCTTGGCCGGATCGGCGGTATTGCGCCATTCCAGCACCATGCTGTCATCAATCGCGGCCGCGGCCGAGCTATCGGTCACATCGTCGGCCATGGCATTGGCCCAATCGAACGGGCTGGGATACTTGCGGCTGATGTTCGGCACTGCCACCACCACGATCGCCTTGCCGTCCTTGATCGCCAGCGGGAAAACCTTGTCGAATTCCTCAACTGTGGCCTTGGCGGAACGTGCCCCGGCAGCCTGGGGCAGGGCCAGGGCCAGCGCGCAGGTCGCCAGAGCACCGAAAGCGGCGATGGGACGGCGGCTGGTCATTTGAGGCCCTTTGCCGCCAGGCAGGGCTGGATCTTGCTGCGCGCGGCGTGGCCGCCGGTCCAGTTGCCCTGAAAGACCACGTTGCCGTCGATCAGGACGGTGACGGTCTCAACGTCATTCATCACGTTCAGCGCGGCCCCAAGCGCGGGAATCTGAAAGGCGATCGCCGAGCGGTCGCTGGAAACCGGAAACAGGGCTGCGTTGACCGTCTGATCGGGTTCACCGGCGGTGCGCAGCGTAACCGGCATCTTCTTGGCCTGGACGGTCAGCGGCACATCGGGACCGGCGACGAAGAAGTAGGCCGACTTTTCACCCTGCAGCCCGCCCATATAGCCCATTGCGGAGCCGTTCTGGCCGTACAGCATGGTGCACGGTGCCGCCGCCTGGGTGCCGTCGTTCGGCACGCTCCACGCGGGCTGCGCCGCCAATGCGGCATCGGCAGCGGCCTTGCCCTTGCCTTTGCCGCGCTTTGGTTTGATCCCCATCGCCCGATCGCGCTTGGCTTGTGCTTCGGTTTGCGGCTGGAGCGCCTTGGCCAGCTGTTGGTCAAAAGTCTCAGCCTCGCCGGCAAGGGCCGGGACCGCCGCAATCAGCATAGTGGACGCCGCGATGGCGATGCGCTTCAGTGTCACGGACCTGATAACCCCCTGGTGTTTGTTCATTACCCGGCAGACGGCTAGCGATAGCTAACTTGCCGACGGATGAATTTACCAGCCAGGGGGGTACAGGGCGATGTACTAGTACACCGAAATCCGCCGTCGAAGGCCTATTCCGCCGCCTCCATCAGCGCAACGTGCTGCGGTCCGCGAATCAGTCCGCCCGGAGTCGCGCCGGTCCATTCGCCCTTGCGGAAGGTCACCACGCCGCCCTTGATCGTGCAGTCATAGCCTTCGGCGCGTTGCAGCAGACGCTTGCCGCCGGCCGGCAGATCGAAGGCCAGCCACGGCTTGCCCAGCTTGATCGCAGCCAGATCGATCACGTTGAGGTCCGCCAGGTAACCCGGCGCGATCACCCCGCGGTCGTTCAGGCCATAGAGCCGGGCAGTATCGGCGCACTGGCGCTTGATCGCGTTTTCCAGGCCGATCTTGCCGCCGCGCTTGCGATCGCGGACCCAGTGCTGGAGCATGAAGGTGGGGCTGGCAGCATCGCAGATCGTGCCGCAATGCGCCCCGCCGTCGCTCAGCGAATTGACCGTATCGTCGCTGTTTTGCAGCGCTTCAAGGAAATCGAGATTGCCGTCGGCATAGTTGAGGATCGGCAGATAGATGAAGCCCTTGCCATCGTCCCGGCACAGCAGATCATAAGCATATTCATCGCCCGAAACTCCGGCAGCGGCGGCGCGGGCGGCGATGCTTTCATCGGCCTGCGGCTCGTAATCGAAATCGGGGTCCATCTCGAACTGCATGGTCCATCCGGCGCAGACCACCATGATCAGACCGATGATGTCCTGATTGACCTGCGACAGGTCGTTCTGTTCCGACAGAAGCTGCGCCTTGAAGGCCGGATCGAGCAGTCTTGCGCGCTGCTGTTCCCACGGCAGTTCGGCAATCGCCAGATAGCTGGGGCGGAACCGGAACGGGTGAACGGTGCCCTGCCAGGCCATGATGATCCCGTTGCCGCGCAGCGCGATCTGTGCGACGATATTCGCGCCGTTGTCATTCTCTGCGCGCATCGCCGCGATCTGTTCGTCGAGCGGCATTTCCTTGGCGATCGATTGCAGCGCGGCATAGGTGCAGGGCAGGCCGGTTTCGCGGCTGAGCGCGCCCATCCAGCCGAATTCGTCCCACTCGCGGCGCATATCGCTAGCCATTTCGAACACACCATGCCCGGCCCGGCCCATCGCCCGGCCGATCTCGATCAGCTCTTCCTTGGTCGCGGTGGTGCCGGGCACCACTTCTCCGTCAACCGAGCGGTGCAGCACGGTGCGGCTGGTCGAAAAGCCCAGCGCCCCGGCACGAACGCCGTCCTCCACGATATCGGCCATCTTGCTGATGTCCTCGGCAGTGGGGATTGCTCCGGGCTGTTCGCGGTCCCCCAGTACATAGGCGCGCACCGCGCCGTGGGGCACGTGGGTGCCAACATCGACCGTGCGCGGCAGCCGTTCCAGCGCGTCGAGGTATTCGGGGAAGGTTTCCCAATCCCACTTCATCCCTTCGGCCAGGGCCGTGCCGGGGATATCTTCCACCCCTTCCATCAGCCCGATCAGCCATTCGTGCCGGTCGGGCGCAGCCGGGGCAAAGCCGACGCCGCAGTTGCCCATGATCACGGTAGTCACCCCATGCCAGCTGGAAGGGGCCATTTCGGCATCCCAGGTGGCCTGGCCATCGTAATGGGTGTGCACGTCAACCCAGCCGGGCGCGACAACCTTGCCCGCAGCGTCAATTTCCTGCGCCGCGCTGCCATGCACGGTGCCAACCGCAGCGATCAGCCCGTCCTTGATGGCGACATCGCCGGTAAAGCGCGGTGCGCCGGTGCCATCCACGATGGTACCGCCCCGAACGATAAGGTCATAGGTTGCCATGGCATCTCTCCAATTGCGCGACTCTCAAGGCGGGTGCGCACTTAATCGAACGATTAAATCATGGCTTGGTCAATCAGGCAAGCGCTTGCCGTGCGGCGCGCTTTAGTGGTGTTGGCGGATCAGCCCCTTGCCAGGAAACCAGCGATAGCTGCACTTGCCGATCACCCCCGGGGAAACCCGTGACAGGATCGCCAGATCGGAATCGTCTCCGCGAATGGCAGCATTTTCAAGCACCTGGCCGATCATATCGACCCCCATCACGCCGACCTGCACGGTCTGGCCATCGACCGGCATCGGATGCGAAGGCACCAGCGCATAGATCTTCGGATTGTGGCTGCGCCGATAGGCAATGGTGTGATCGGTGGACAGGACCAGCGTTCCGCGCTGGCTGGCGGCGGGCTGATCTTCCGCTTTGACCAGTCCGTCAAAAAGGATCCAGCTGCCGGTGGTGCCCTTGATCAGCAGGCTGACGCTGTTGGTGCCCGCGCCGTTCACTTCCACACTGTCACCTTTGGCAAGGGTGAAACTGGAATGGCGCGCGCAGACCGTTTCGCCGCCCGTCGCGGCGGTTACCGTCTGGGCCTGGGCGAGCGAAGGCAGCGCCAGCGTGGCGATTGCGGCGGTGAAAGTGATCGGCAGTTTCATGACAGTGTCCCCATACAGTCTGCAAGGTGCATGAGGGCGATCTGTTCAGCCGGTCATGAACGCTGGTTTAACGGAGAAGGGGGCTCACTCGCCTCTTGCCCGGATCATTGCATCCACATCGACGAACTTTTCACGCGGGGCGCCATCGCGGGCGCGGGCCTCTTCTTCGGCTTCGATCTTCTTCCAGTCGCGGAAGGTGACCACGTCGAGCCCGCGGGCCTCGGCCAGCCGGTCAAAGCCTGCCCGGCCTTCCTTGCCGCCATGGCCAAGAATCCCGGCGGCGAGATCTTCGGCGATTTTTTCAACCGCGCTGAAACCGTCCGGGCGGTTGGTGCCGATCGTGCCCGAAGGCCCCCGCCGCGCCCAGCCGACGCAATAGAGCCCCGGCAGGATCCGCCCGTCATCATTGGCGAACTTCCCGGCCCGTTCATCGAACGGAACCTCGGGGATCGGGGACGATCGGTAACCGATGCAGCAGACCACCAGCCCGGCCGGAATGACATAGCGTTCGCCGGTGCCGGTGGCGCGTCCGGCCTCAACCGTGGTCCGTTCAACCTCCACCCCGGTAACCTTGTCCTCGCCCAGAATCGCGGTGGGACTGGCGAAGAAATCAAATTCGATCTCAATCGGGATGTCGGCATAGTGACCGGCCGGGATCGCCGCGAAGGACCGCAGGTGGGTAACCGATTTGCGCAAACCCGGTTCGAGCAGCGAATCCTCCCCGATCTCGGGCAGGTCTTCGGGATCGACCCGCGGCGCGGCCCGCGACAGGTGCGACAGTTCACCCAGTTCCTTGGGCGTCATCATAATCTGGTGCGGCCCACGCCGACCCAACACCACGATCCGCTTGATCTTTGAGGTGTCGAGCACGTCGAGCGCGTGGCCGACGATATCGCTGCCGGCGAATTCGGCGCGGGTCTTTGACAGAATGCGCGACACATCCAGTGCAACGTTGCCCATCCCGATCACCACCGCCGTATCGTGCGCCAGATCGGGATCGAGGTTCGCGAATAACGGATGGCCGTTATACCAGCCCACGAAGGCCGCACTGCCATAGACATTGCCGAGATTCTCGCCTGGCAGATCGAGCTTGCGATCGTGCGGCGCGCCGGTCGCGATCACAACCGCATCGTAAAGCTGCTGCAACTCGGCAATGGAAACATCCTTGCCGATCATGACATTGCCGACGAATCGGACATTATCGCTGAGCGCGGTGGCTTCATACCGCCGGGCAACACCCTTGATCGACTGATGGTCGGGCGCCACCCCGGTGCGGATCAGCCCATAGGGCACCGGCAGCATATCGAAGACATCGACCCGAACCTCATCGCCCCATTGCTTCTGCGCGGCCTCGGCCGTGTAGTACCCCGCCGGGCCTGAGCCGATGATCGCGATGTGGCGCATATGTCAGGCTGCCTTCTGTTGTTCCCGGTCGGGGGCATCAAGGAAACCCCGCAGGCAGGAAATGGTCTGTTCACGGTGGGTCAGCATGAACAGGTGTCCGCCCTGTTCGAATATTTCCAGACGGCTGTTGGGGATCAGCGCCTCAAGCATCTGGCCGTTGATCAGCGGAACGATCTGATCC
>Ga0116180_1000686_pt1 | contig 30731 bp, 30 predicted proteins | sample AD_UKC073_MetaG_FD_89804 | JGI IMG/M metagenome (GOLD analysis project Ga0116180, IMG submission 89804) | Active sludge microbial communities of municipal wastewater-treating anaerobic digesters from USA - AD_UKC073_MetaG | ecosystem: Engineered > Bioreactor > Anaerobic > Digestate | place: USA... | reverse complement strand
TACAGTTTATAGGTGTATTGGCAAGCGGAATAATGTCTTTTGTAGGCTGGCTTATGGAGGTTTTGCCAATTGGATCAGCTTTAAAAGGAATAGGTGAGGTGTTTTCATGGCTATCCGAAAGGCTTGTTAATATAGGAATGTTTCTTTCAGGAATATGGGCTGAAGTTGAACCTGTAGTTAGACCGTTTTTAAACTTTTTCAAATGGCTTGGAGAAGCAGCAGGAAATCTTATGGGAATTTTCATAGCTATAAAAATTGGCCTTCTGATAGCAGCATCTCCGATATTGTTAGTAATTGCAAAACTAGCCTTGGCAATAGCAATTGTAGTAGGAGTATTTTATTTGTTAAGAAAAGGATTTGAGATTTTATATAATAAATTTGATTGGTTTAGAAATATAGTGGATACTGTAGTTAGAGTCTTTAATAAGTTAAAGGAATCATTCAGTAATTTCAAATGGCCTTGGGAGAGTGATGATGAAGTAGCAGAGACCGCAAAAGCAGGCAATGGTGCTAAATCTTGGGAAGAAGTTTATCAAAAACAAGGACAAGGAGGAATATCATCTCAAGTGAAAAGTCAAATAGAAGTAATTTCAACTGCATCTAAAGGACAAGCTGATTTTATAAAAACGTTTACAATTCAACAAGCACAAGCAAAAGAAAGTAAACAACCATTAAATATTACAGTTCAACAAAAGGTTGAAGGTACATTTGATAGTGAAGCACAAACAAAAAGAACAATTAATTTATAACTAAATGAGTATTATAACTATTTAGTTATAAATGAACACAACAAAAATGAACACAACAAAAATGAACACAACAAAACAATTAGTTGAACAATTAGAAAAACTAACTAATAAGAGAGTTTTTTTAAAAGAAAATACGTTAAAATACTTAGGATCAACTGGAAACAATCTAACTGAAGTTAGATTTTTCCTAAACACAGAAACAAACCAATACTACAGAGATCCGCACCCCTTAATTGATGACGGCCCTTCAAAACATATACAGAAAATTGATATAGTTAATGTTCCAACTCGTTTTAGACAAAACAATAAAAACGATTTAAAATTTTTAAAAGATTGGAATAATGGTGGATTAAGCAGAGTTATACAATCATATTCTATTAATGATTTTGAAAATGCAAGAAAATACTTTGAGGGGGATATAGAAGCACTAAAGATGTTGGAAGTAATTATCGAGAACTTTGATGATGTAAAAGCAAAAGTCAAGTTACTTTATGATGCATGGTCTTTACTGTTTGATAAAGCCTTTCGCAATTAAATATAAATGAGTATTATACCAGATGTTTTAGGAGGCCTGTATGCAACAGCAGATCAAGATATGATTAATAGAATTAACCAAATCCGTAATAGTATTAATGGAGGAGGTATTTCTAAAAATCTAAATGAAGAGACTATGCAGTATTATCTAGATCAAAGAAAATTAGGATTAGGTTTTATTGCTTTATCTTCTATAACTAATACAATTTTAGAACAACAAAATAAAAATTATTGGAAAAAGACAACAAATTATTCTGCCAGTATTCAAGAGAACTCTGGGGTTGTTGCAGGAACACGCGTAGAACCAACGACTAACCCGGATATGACAGAAACTCCTTCTTTACCAGAAGTAAATAGAACACAACCTACTTCTGCAGACAATTTTGGAGAAAGAGAAGCTCTACAAGAAAAGACAAGTAAGTATTTTGAAGATAATAATTCTTCAATTTACAAACCAGGGTTAGAAAATACAAGTGGACAGTTTGGTGAATTAGGTGAACCAGTATTAAAGAATGAAGTTATTGGTATGAATCTTTTAAATTTTGTTCAAACAGACTCTCCACAAGGTAATAATAAACCACCATTAAAAGTAACAAGAGGATGGTTAAATCCAGATGCAACTATAAACCTGGCTTCATTTGGGACACCAGAAGAAGAATACTCAGTTAAGAGAGCGGCAGCGGTTGAAAGACAAGCAAAGATACTTCCTGGATCTTTTAAATTTTTTATCGAAAAGTTACACGGAAGAGATTATGCTCAAAATAAAGTTTATAAAAAGAATCCTATTTCAATTGGAAAAACTGCCGCTGACTTACCAAATAGAATGGTTTTCCCAGCATATATAACGACATATAATGATAGTTATAGTGCCTCATTTTCAGATTATAATTTTATTGGTAGAGGAGAAAGTGTTTATTCTTATCAAAAGACATCAAGAAAATTAACGTTAGAGTTTATGTTATTATCTGATTTTTCAGCTGATATAATTGTTAATAGTGTAACACAAGTTAAAAACTTAGTTAGTTCAGAAGGTGGATCTTTAAATGGTGTTAGTTCTTCATTAGTTAATACAAGTAATATGTCTGCTTATGAATTAAATCAAATAATTAATAAACAAGTCAACTTAGAACAATTATATAAGCAATATAGAGCTTCATTTCCAGATTGGGGATATGGGACAACACCAGTACCAGTTTATAATGCAGATGGAAGAACAGGTTTTGTTCCTTCTTTCTTCTCTGGAACACCAGAGATGTTATGGCATAGAAAAACTTTCTTAGCACAATGTTTATATCCTTGGTATAGAAAAGATGGTAAGATGAAAGAACAACCTTTAGTTAGAATAAGAGTAGGAGATTTTTTAGATGTTATAGGAATTGTTGAAAATCTAAACTTTAACTCTGATGGGTTTGAAATGGATTTGAATAATCCAACAGGTGCTATTGGAGAAATACCTTTAGCGTTAAAGGTAACTATGTCTATTGCTATTATTCATGAAGAAGAAGCATCATCAGAATCTTATAAATTTTATCACAGACATGATGAAGATGATATTTCGGGGTTAGAAAAATATGCTGCTAGTTCAACGAATGAGTTTTTTGATGGTGTATTAAACAACTATGCTGCGGGTTCTCCAATAAGTCAAGTTGGACAACTTGGAGGAAATAGTGGATTAGGGATGTCTAATGCCCAAATTATTGCTTTAGAAACTGCAACCAAATTACAAAAAGACATTAAAGGGTTGAAACTAAGTAAATCATCTTTAAATGATGTAATGAAAGGACAAAAGTTACAATCATTATTAAACAACTCAGTTAAGTTATTAGCTGTTAAATCTTTTATGGAAGCAGGGGTAATACAATCTTTAAAGAAAGGAACTCCAGAGAGTATGTTAGCAAACACAGCTACTTCAGTTGTTCAAAATGGTACTGGTGCGATAAATGTTGCTTTAGATGGAGCTTTTATAGAAAAGAAAGTTCCAAAGACAACAAAACCAACAGAGAAGAAGGTTATTTTTCCACAATTTAAAGATAAACCAAATAGTAGTTTTTAAACTAAGGATTTATATAGTTGACGAAAATTATTTACTTCATCATTTAAAGAACAATCTGTTACGATTTTAGTAGCAATGATTTTTGAATCAATAAGTAATTTTAACTCAAAAATATTTGTTTTCTCTATTAGTTTTTTAATTTTTATTTCCATTGAAATATAATATTAGTTTACAATTTTAAATATCTAAAAGTAAATGCAAACAACTAACGAAAACGGAAATAAAAATGGAAAAGAAAACCTATTTGAGTTAAAACAGAAGATTTGTTTATATTTATTAATAAACCTATATGTTTTTTTATGTAGAGATTCTATAATAGGAATTGTTATTGCAACATTTGCTGCAGAAGAATATTTATTTGGTATTTTTACTATTGTGATAGTATTAGTAATATTTTTTCGATTGATTTATTTAGTTAAACTTTTAATTTATTAAGGCAAATGAATAACATGATAATGACAGAGTTTGTAATCCGTAAAGGAGCGCATTACTCAAAACATTTCCCAAAACTAAACTGTAATGCACAAGATGACTTTCAATTTATTGTAAAGTTTGATGAGAGTTGTAAGTATGATTTAAAAGATGAAGACCAATTAGATATAAATAAACTATTTGGAACATCATTTGGTTTTAATCATCATAAAAATAGTTTTAGAATTGGTTGGGCTTATAACATTAAAACTAATAAGATAGAATTGTATAACTATTGGTATGAGAATAGTATTAGGTTTAGCTCCCTAATTACTTCTGTTCCTATAAATCTTAAAACAATTGTAAGTGTAAAGTTTCATCCAAAAGATATAAATAATTATACTCTAGGTGATCTTGGTGGATATATAGAAACAAGTGTTTCTGCTATTGGAATCAATCCAATTAAAACAACAGTTCCTTATGATTTAGAAAATGTACCACAGTATGGATTAGTTTTATTCCCATATTTCGGAGGTAACAAAACCGCACCGCATAACATAAAAATTTTCTTACAAGTTAAATGATAATAACATTACTCATCTCTAATAGACAATCTGGAAAAAGTAAAATAGCTTATTATGAGTTTTTAAAAGATCCAGAGCATACTATGTTCATATCATTAGGATATAAAGAGTTACCTAAACACAAAAACATTTTGCCTTGTCAACATTTTGAAATAATTGCTAAAACTGTAAGAGCGCAAAAAATAAATAAAATTATCATTGATAACTATTTTGACTTAACCAGTTCAGAGATGGAAGAGTGTTATCATTTAATTAATAGTTGTAGTTTACAAGAAGTTAGTTTGTTTACCACAGCTAAAACATTTAACGGAGAAGTAATTGAGCTTATCAAAGATTCTAAGTTAAATAAAACCAACTTAGATATTACTTTATATGGACGAGAAGAAGTAAGAGAATTGATACATAACTTTGTAACAGATCCAAGAACAAAGATTATAAACGAAAACTTTTTCTTAAATAAAGATTTAAAAAGAGAGCATCCTATGATGGATGTAACTACCCCCGAATTCACAGGTATATATACATACTAAAAGCTAACCCTGTTTCCAAGATTAGCTTTTTAATACTCTTACACTATTAATTTATTTGATTGCTTTGCAGGCAATTGACTTACCACTTGTCTAAGTTTCCGATTTTTGGAGGAAATTATTGGATTCGAACCAATGAAAATTGTTTTAGGTATTCTAAGTGTAATAAGGCTGTCGACTAAAACAGTACCCGGCGGCGAAAGCAAGAATCGAACTTGCAATATTTTTTGTTTTTTAAGAGTTAAAAATGATTAACTCTAGAACCATTTCTTTCGCCATATTTTATTTAAAGAACTAACTAGTATAAACTAAGCGATTCGAACGCCTGACCTTCTTGCTAGTTTTCAGTTTAACCTTATCCATACAAGTGCTCTGTCAACTGAGCTAAGTTTATGTTTTTCTACAATGACATCCTTACTCAATTCTACGTTTAGAGTAATCTGTTTATTTAGTTCTACCATCCTCTTGTAGAACGAAGATAGCATTTGCAAACTTATTATTGGCGGGAAAAGTAAGAGTCGAACTTACAATGTTTTTTTATTGTTTTTAAGAGTTAAACAACTCTAGAACCGTTTTTTCCCGTATGCTTGTAATATTTTCTTTCACTATTATTAATTGAATATTGGATTTGAACCAATGACTTTCTGTTTATGAGACGGATGCCCTACCAGCTGGGCGAATTCATTTTTATTTTATTCTAAGTGAAAAATTGTGCCGTGTGCAGGAATCGAACCTACGTTTTTACATTATGACAATTGTTTGATTTTATGTTTTAAGATTTTCTAAGAGAATTAACTCTAAAAGTATCCAGCATTTCAAACACGGCGTAATTGGTGGACCGAGAGGCGATGAAGCCACTTCCAGAATTTCATTGTATAAACCCTTCTACATATTTAGTTTTATTTTTATTCTTGGTTTAACTTCCAATAGTTTATTTTTACTAAACGCCCACCTTATTATTTAAATCCACTTTATTTTATTTAAAGCTAATTTCTATTAATAAAGAAATAGTTTTGCTTATTTACTCGATGCTTATATCTGAATTTATTATATCATATTATAGAATATAAGCAATTATACGGATGTAACTTCAACAGTTACTGAGTACTATTCTTCCTCTCCGTTCGTGAACCTTTATACCTAAGCTAAAGCTAAAGTATTCACTTGAGAAAATTTACCACTGAAGGCTCCTGATCTCGTAAAAGACACTTTATTGTTGTCGTTTATTGTTTGTGACTATCAAGTGATATCACCACACTATATGCAAAGTTTACCTACTAAACCTGTCGAAACATTTCGGCCCATATATCAAAGAACTTTTTACTCTATCTTAATTATACCTAAATATAGGTATTTTTTTTAAATCTGGTCGTTTTAGGGGAATATTTTATAATAAAATTAAATCTTCAGCATGAAATCCTCCATTACAAGTTGCCTTGTCATTTGTATCAATACTTATTTTATACATTGTAGTCTCATCAGAGAGTTGATATATTCCCATAACAGTTCCGTTTTTATTATAACTTTTAATGTGAACTCTTTCCCCATAATTAAAAGGAAGAGAGCCAAACATACTTCTCATTAACTGTTTTTTTGTTACCATGCAACTATATCGTTGTAATTTATTTCTGCATAATAGACGTTTGTTTCTTCTGCTTTATAATAGGGTTTGTCTTTAGGACCAACCAGGTAACGCACCAAGTATCCGGTTTCTCTTTCTGCATGTACTTGACAAAATGTTTTTGTTTGTCCAGGAATTTTACAAAAAATCTTCTCTCCTACTGGTAAGTAAAATAAACTGAAAAGATGAGCGATATGTTCTTTATAATTGGTCATGATCTCTTAAACTTTCTAAAAAGTCTTTATCATCTTGTTTTAAAGAGTTCATACCTTCTTTGGAAATCTTATCAAGTAACTCATCTTGTCGTTTAATAATGTCTTCTTTTGATGCAATAATCTTTTTCGGGATTTGAATATAAAACCTTTTAAGAAGATTATTTAACTCATCTGAAAAATTATAAACATCAGATAATACTAAAGAGTAAAAAGTTTCACTAGATAGGCTAGTTGTAGCATCAAAAAGGAAGTATGCAATTTTTCTTTTTACTTTTTTATTTATATGTGTTTTAACATCTGCAATAGATAGTGAACTAGTAAAAATAAAGGTTGCACCTACCCAATGCCCTTCAATTAAAATCGAACCTAAAACCTCCATTATCTCAACTGTATGTTCTAAAGGAGCATTCAGTACTGACATAATATATAACTTTGGCAAATTCTCAATCATTTTCATATATTTCTTTTAAATAGTTTTTTTTATAAAATTATAACAAAAAATCAAATTAAAGAACAACTATTTAAAAAAAAGTAGACACCAATGTCATATTCAAGATACGCAAGAAGAATACATATAGCCCCTGTTAGAAAGATAACAAAAGCTACAACAGATATTGAACACACTCTAACTTACACTGATACCATTGATGGACTAGCATATAAATACTACAATGACGCTACATTAGGGTGGGTAATTATGAATGCAAACAAACAATATGGTATGGAATTTGAAATTCCTATAGGGGCAACTATTAGAGTACCTCTACCTTTAGATAGAGTGTTTAAACTTTGGGGAATTGAAGGAGAATTATAATGGCAGTTAATAAAGCAGAGGCAGTTAATAAAAGAGATGAGGAAAATTTTGCAGGAACATTTGCAGAAATTGAAGCGTCTATTAACAATATTGAACAAGCAGATGTAAATGTAAATTGGGGATCTGAATCTTCAATTACAGAGAACTCAAACTGGATTTCTTTAAAGCAATACTTGCTTTATCTATGTTCTCGTTTTACACCACAATCTCTCGTACCTTTTGTTGAGTTGATTCCAAATATTTCTGTAGATGCAAATCCAATGCCAAAAAAAGATGAGGCTATGAAACAAGCATTAAAAGATAGTAGCTCTACTTGGGTAGATATAAATAAGTCACACTTTAAAGATATAGAAAACGAACAAAAAAAGGATAAGTATGGCACACTACCTCCAGGTTATAATACAGACAGGTTTAAAAATGGTGGTAATGCTTTAAACTCTGCTAGTGATAAAGGGAAAGATTTATATTCTTTAGATCCATTTGGAGAAAATACACAAGAAATAGTTGATGAAAGAGGAGTTGGTGTTAGAGTTTATGGACAGTTGGTTTTGTCTCCTTCTTCAAAACCTAATACACCTTCAAAACCTGGTGCAATAGGTTTTACTAAATTAGAAATTAACACTGGTAACCAAGCTAGTAATGGCTTAGCTATGATATCAATGAAATTGTTAGATGTGCAAGGGAACAAATTTACAGATGTAAATTCTCCTTGGGCTTTTATATTTGATGCTAGACCTGGTTCTCAAGAAGGAGATTTTTGGTTTAGATATGGTTGGCAAATTAGAGTTCCGGTTTTAGGCGACAAAGAAGATATGTTTTCTAATTTATTTTGGAATCATCCAGGTTGGAATTTATTTGGTGGTGCTAAAGACACAATAGCAAAAAGAATCATCCCAGGTAAACAGACAATTACTTTAACACAATCTTTGAACTTTGGTTCAACAGATGAAAGTAATGTAGTAGAGGCTAATATAGGAACTATTTTTGATGAGGGGGTTGATTATGATCCTGCAACGCAAAAAGCAATAATAAATAAAACGAGATTAATTACAGAAGCTAATTATGTAAAGTTATCAATTCTTAATCCTAAAATTAACGTAAACAAAGATGGTTCTTTAACAGGGAGTTTATCTTTTGCAACAACTGGTTCAGTGGTTGATATTTTACCTTTAGATTATGCTTTTACGGTTAGAAAATTAATTAAAGATGAAACCAGTGTTAATTTGAAGGATTTATTACTTGCGGTTATGGAAGATAATGCTTTAGGTAATTTATTGACAGTTGGCAATGTGGCTGAAAAACAAAGACGTAGAGAAGAGACTGAAAGTAAATACGAAAGCTTAAGAAAGGCAGGTGACATAAGTAATTTAGTTTATTTAATTGGTGCATCAGTAAATTTGGAAACGGGTGTGTCTAGTAATGATAACATTTCACCAGAATCTATTGACTTAAAAATTTCACCAGATAGGTTAATTGAATTAACTCAACCTAATAAAGATAATCCAACCGTTGTAATTGGATGGCTTAGAAAAGTACTAGAAGAGAATGAATGTTCATTATTATCAGCCGCTACTGGTTCTGGAACTGGTATAAACTCTACTTGGGTTATAGCAACAACTAAAATTTTAGATGCTAATAAAGTAAAAATATTACCTAGAGAGACTTCAGCATACTCTACAACTTACGACATGCTTACCTTAGAGAGAGATGTTTTTTCTTTTAGGTTTCAAGGAAGTTTAGTTGAAGAGTTAGATATAGATAAAACAGACGCTCCAAATATGTTGAAGATTCAAGTAGATACTAGTGTAAATGGACTAGCTACTTTTGATGTAACTTCGACTGAAGAGAAGAAAGTATTAGTTACTCCAGGAACTAGAAAGGCTCAGATTATTAATTTATTTTCACAAATGCAGAACTGTACAGTTACTGCACTATGTCACCCTTGGATTGGTCCAGGTAAACAGTTTTATGTTAAAGGGAATGGGTTTTACGATGGGAGATATTTAGTTCTTGAATGTACACATACATTAGGTTTAGATAATAAATTTATATCTAAAATAAAAGGAGCTAGGTTTTTAGTACCTTCTATTGCAAATAGTATAAAAGAAAATACAGCAAATGCTCAAGAAGATGGTGCTGTAAATATTGCTGAGGATTGGAAGAAACAAATTAATCCTTTTGTTAAAAAAGAACCTTCGTTAATAACTAAAAAAACTCCTTATCAACCTGCTAGTAATCCAGAAAATTATTTAGTCACTGTTGATGATTTAATGCAAATTGGTTTAAATCCTAATAGAGAAAGATTAAGCCAAATTATTGAACCATTAAATGAAGGGTTTAATAAGTATGAAATTAACTCTTATTTAAGAATTTGTCACTTTTTAGGACAGGTAATGGAAGAGACTGGGGACTTTTCTAAATACTCTGAGAATTTAAACTACTCTGCTGAAGGGTTATTAAAAACATTTAAAACTCACTTTAACGAAACAGAGGCACAACAATATGCTAGAAAACCAATTAAAATTGCATCTAAAGCATATGCTAATAGATATTTAAATGGAAATGAAGCATCACAAGATGGTTGGAGATATAGAGGTAGAGGAGCAATTCAATTAACTTTTAAAAGTAATTACATAAAAGCTTCTGAAACATTAGGCTACGATTTTCTTTTACTTCCAGACGACATTGGTTTACCTTATTGGGGAACAATTGTCGCAGCAAACTATTGGTCAATTACTAAAGAAAACACTTCAGGTCTTTCTAGTTCACAAAGAAAATATTTAAATCAACTAGCTGATATTGACGATTTTAACAAGATATGTTTTACAGTTCAAGGTGCAAGGTCTGTAGAGAGAGTTAATAATTATGCAAAGCGTTTATTGTATTATAATAAAGCAAAAGAAGTTTTAATTAGGCTTAATGGTTTAAGTTAATTGTATCTACTATAATAAGCATCTAAAAACTTTATTGGCTCTAATATTAAAATGTTCATTGTTAAATCACTTCCATTAACAATGTTTCCTGTAATATCTTTATCACCTAATGCTAACCCTTGTTCTTGTTGTCGTTTATACAAACCATCATCAACATGATAGAAATAAAAACTTAAATTGTTAAGTGGTAAATGTTCTTTTGTTTTAAGTTTTAACTGTTTGTAAATTTTAGACATATCATCAACCAAGTAATGTTCTTTAAAAGAAATAACCTCTTCAACGGACAATCTTTCAAAACCAGCTATTTCTGTTATCTCTGACATTAATAGCCAAGGATGTGATAAATGAAAAGCTTCAAATATTTTATGTTGCTCTAAAATTTTATGTTTATTCTTTTGTGAGTAAAGAATAACATCATCTAAAGTTACAGTTTTTACTTCCATTTGTTTTACGGATTTAAATTCATAATCCTTCCTTTGATTGTGTAACCGTATTTATCTTTTAAAATATTAGAAGCAAATATTTTATCCACTTCAGGAGGTCTACTTATAGCGTCTCTACCAAACATTTTTGCTTTAATACTGGTTTGTTCATCACAAATCTCTACATTTAAATATTGGTTTCCTGTTTTAGTTTTCATTACAGACACTTTCTGTACCAACCAACCATAAATAGCATCTTCACTATTATCAATTTGAGATAGACTAAGTAAATTACCATCACTTGCTTCTCTAATTTCTTTTAACTCACTTAAGAAAGAAGAAGTAGATAGAGTAAATCCTAAAATTTTCTTTTCTCTTTCTATTCTTTGTTTATCAGTTAAAGGAGTGAACTCAATATAAGGAACTAATTTTTGAATTAACTCTTTATGTGGGTTTTCACAATGCTTAACCTCTTCTACAATAGAGAATAAAATATTTTCTGGAAACTGTAATAAAGAATTAGGCATTGTTTTTAAAGTTAATGCATTATGTTTTCTTGTAAACCAAGTGTTTATTTTTTTATCTTTAAATAACTCGTTTACTTTTAAAACTTGTGCACCACTTAATCCTAAATCTTTAAATGCTTCAATATCTGATAACATAGTTAATGCAGCAGTATTTAGACCTAAATCTAGTACATCAAATATAGTAGACTTTTCGTTTAACACATTCCCTTCAAATTTCTTCATTACAGCTTCACCTAACCCTTTAAACGCCTTTAAACCTATTCTAATAGCTTTACCTTCATTTTCTACTGTCCAATTAAATTTTGAGTTAATTATCGATGGTGGCAAAACAGTAACCCCTTCAGACATTGCTGTCGTTACAATGTTAGAATACTCTTCATGTTTTTCTACATTTGCCGTATTAGCATAAAAATAAGCAGGATAATAACATTTCAAATAAAGACATTGCATTGCGATGTAAGCATAACATACACTATGACTACGATTAAAAGAATAGCCACCAAACTTTCTGCAATACTCAACGAAATAAGTGACATCATCTTTTGAGTAGCCTTTCTCTAACATTTTTTCTTCTAAAGTATCAAAATACTTTTTTACCGTGTGATATTTTGGATGGTCCTCTCTCCAAGCAATAGCTCTCCTAAAATTATCTGCTTCACCAAAATTAAAACCACCAGCTTTTGAAACCATAAACATAAAATCCTCCTGATGAATCATACAATTATATTGATGTTTAGTAATCTCTCTCATAAAGTCAAGCCTTGGATAAATCTCTGTATCCTCTTCACACCTATATTCCTCACCGTTTTCAAAATGTTTTTTCCATTTAGCATAAATCGGTCCAAAAGTTTCTAAGGGTCCAGGTCTATTTAAAGAGCTTACTGCTACAACGTCGTCAAACTTCGCCGGTTGTATTTTATCTACTAAGGGTAAAGCTCCACCTGAAAGTTGAAACACTCCATATAACCTACCATCTCTAACTAATTGATACAAGTCGGGATTCTCTAAATTGATATAGGTTATATCATCCTTAATATCTTTTTGTAGTTGTTGTTTAATTTGAATTACCGAATCATTTATTACATTAAGCGTTTTTACACCCAAAACATCTAGTTTTAATAAGCCTAAATCACTTAAATCTTTTGAAGATCCGTCAGACTCTCTAAAAGCAGTAACTACTTCCTTACCACCTCTTGTAACAGGAATATAATCATAAACAGGTCCAGGAGTAATTAAAATACCTCCTGCGTGTGTTCCGTGATTTTTTAATCTACCCAACATCTTATCTGCCCAATGGATTACTTCTTCGTTTGTTGTTATCCAATTTCTAACAGTTGAGGTAATTCCATCTTTCTTAACTAAATCGTCAAAGTAATTTCTTAGATTCTTTTGTTTTTCTAAGTCTGGGAGTTTTGATATTTCTTTCATTAAAACAGATTCAAAAGAAGTATCTAGTCCTAACCCTCTACTAACATCTTGTAACGCAGATTTAGCGTGGTATAGAGCACTATTACTAACCCCGATAACAGATTCTTCTCCATATGTTCTTTTTAAATATTCTCTAATTAAACCCCTAGAACCTTCACCGAAATCTGAGTCAATATCTGCTAATGCTTGTCGCTCTTTATTCAAAAACCTCTCAAATAATAAGTTGTGTTTAATTGGATCTACAGTTGTTATAGAGAGGGCATATCCAAGTAGTGCTCCAGCATCTGAACCTCTCCCAGGACCTCTTGGAATATTCTCAGACTCAACCCATCTAATCAAATCATAAACAATTAAAAAATAATCAATTACCCCTTTGTTTGCTATTACTTCAATTTCATAGTCAAGTCGTTTTATATAATCATCAATTTTTAATTTCAACCCTACCTCTCCTCTATCTATTCTTCTTTTTAACTTTTCAAATAAACCATCATAAGCTAAAGTAGTAATTAATTCTCTTGAGTCTTTAAATTCTTTTGGAACAACTATTTTCGGGAAGTGTGTCTTATCTGTTTCAAACTCAAAACTAACTTGTTCTACTAGTTTTAACGAGTTATCTAAACATTCAGTTATGAACTTATCATCATAACCATAATCCCATATCTTATTAAAGTTATAGTAGTCTCCTGTTTGGTGATAAAATAAGTTTCTTGCATGAATAAAAGATTCTTTCTTCTCTTCGTCAGCAGGTCCATCTTTTCTTCTTTGACAAGCAATAAAAATGTCTTGTAGTTTAGCATCTTCTGGATCTGCATAGTGAACGTCTCCACCTATTAAAACAGGTATATCATATTTACTACACATTTTAATAATGAAAGCATTCATCTCTTTTTGATCCATACCAAACTTACTCTTGTCATAAATTTCGTTGAATTGTATTTCACCGTAAAATCTATCCCCAAAAGTATTTACAAATCTTTTAAACCATTCTTCTGCTTCCCTTTCCTTCCCTATGTTACATAACTGATTAAACATAGATGCAGCGCATCCAGATGTAACAATTAATCCTTGTTGTTGTTCAAACAACATTTCATAATTAATTCTCGGTTTGTAATAATAACCTTCTGTAAAAGAAAGGTAAGTTAGTTTATTAAAGTTTTTATATCCTTGTTGGTTTTGTATATAAACAGTTTGATGTTTATCTTTAAACTCTACTTCTCGCTTTTTATTTGGAAGTTTTAAATCTAAATCTAAAGCTAAATAAAATTCTAGTCCTAATATAGGTTTAATGCCTTCTTTTTTAGCTGCTCGATAGAAATCCATTAATGATGAGGGATTTCCATGATCTGTAATACAGATAGCTGGATTTCCCCTCTCTTTAGCTAATGCAGTGTACTCTTTTGGTAAAGAAACACCATCAAGTAAACTTGAACTGGTATGTGCGTGCGTGATTAGTGCGGGTCTCTGATGAATACAAGTAGGGTGATTACAATAGGGACAATTTTTATTATTTTTATTACTCATTTTTATTAAAATATAAATAAAAATGGATATTAATTAAGGAACTGGATAACCCTTTTTAAATCTTTTTGTGATAAATTGTAACCATTTTCTAACAACTCAAACTCTACTATATCTCTAATAAGTTGTTTCATTTCTTTTTCAGAAAGTTTTTGCTTATCTTTATTATCTTTAATAATTGTCAAAGATAGAGGATGAAATAAAAGGGATAAACAAGGTAAGTCGTTTCCAATAACGTATTGTAATGTGATTTTGGTATACACAGTATTAGGAATGTTACTTATTTGTAAGTTGTTTAGTCTCGCAACATAACTTAAAATAAATAACTGTTCAGTATGTGATATTAATAGTATCTCGTCTTGCTTCATTACACCTTTAAATATGTAAGCAAAACAAGTTATTAGATTAGTAAACTACTAATTATAGTAATGTAGTTATAATCAGAGAGATAATTTTTTAAAGTCTTCTAGCAATTTGTTCTCCCAATCATAATGAGGTTTGTAGGGAAGGAGTACTCCACCAAATCTTTCAGTTATTTCTGGGATAATATTCTCTTTTAAATCAGATAGATAAGCATCTGCTTCTACCTTTGATAACTTATCTAATGAACAAAACATTTCAAATAAATGCACAGTATTAGATAAATGTTGCTGTTCCATTTTTGAACAAAGAATGTAACTTTTCTTTTTATTAAAAAACCATATCCTAGCCTCAATAGTATATTCACTAGATGGAGGAAGAATTGGAATTAACTCAGATTGTTTTATTAGAAATGTCTTCGGTTTACTATGAATGTATTCAATTGTATTTGAATCAAAGTAACTTATTAAATCTGTCTCTGAACCACACGCTAATAGTGTTAAAGTAAAGTCGGTATCTATTTCTGAAATACAACTCACATTTAATTTATCTTCTAAAAAAGATATCCCTTTATCTGTTAAAATTTTCATAATAATATTTTATAATTGTTCAAAGGCTCTTTCTAAACCTGGCAATCTATCTTTTACTGGAGTGTTGTTACCTGCACCAGTGTTTTTAACAGGTTTAGGGTTACTATTGTTTTTAGACCCTAAAGTTTCCCAATTCTCTTGATCTTTTTGATTGTTTTGTTTTGGAGTTTGCTTTGGAGTTTGTCTTACTTGTTCTGCTGGTGAATCATTTACTATTGATCTATAACAAGCTAATACTCTTTCATCATGAGTTTGTTTTGCTTCCTCATAAGTTTTACTAAACCATTTTTGTTCTTGAATTGTTTTAATTAAAACACCCTCATCTAAATTAATAATAATTTCATCTGTGTCTAAACTTTTAAAACAATAAGATTCTATTTTCTTTCTTTTTAAAACAATTTCGGAAAATGTATGTCTCTTAAAAGGATTATGTAAGGTAGCTAGATTGTTGTTAATAACAGGTTGATTTTGGGTATATACTGTTTCTTCTTCCCCATTTACTAAGTAAGTAATGATATAATAACAACTCTCATGTAAAACAATTGGAGAAACACTTTCTACTTGTGTAGTTTGATTATTAGTTTCTTCTACAACATCTTCCTCAATAAACTCTTGTGTAGGAGGAATACTTTTAGCTTCAGTATTTTGAAACACTGACTTTTTTGTTGTTAAAGAAATTAACTCTTCTGGTTTTTCTTTTTTTTCTTGACTCATTGGGAAAATTTTGTTAATTATGTATTTAAACATTTTATAAATTTGTGAAATTATAAATAATAAAACCAGTTAAAGGGTTAGGTTTTATTAAATTAACAAATAAAAACTTTAAACTAACTCTTCGCCTGAAGGTTGTTCAGCTTCTGGTTGCCCCGGTTCTCCTGACTCTTGACCCTCTTCTTCTCCTTGATTTTCTGTATCTTCTTGTGGAGGCATAGGTTCGTTTAGTGGCGTTTCTTGTGGAGTCTCTGGAATATACAACTCCGGCATTAGAAGCTCAGTCACATATTGATTATAACTCTTTGGTCTTGTTGTATTTTGCAACCCAATTTCAGTAAAGAAGGGGACTGTTTTTTCTTGAAATACATCGTTAACAAACTTAATATAGCAAGGAGTTAATAAAACTTGTTGTCTTAATCTCTCAACAAAATCTTCTCCAAATAAATCAATTAGTTTTTGTTTACTTTTAGTTGTAGTTAAAGTTCTTAAAATAAACTCTAACGTTCCTTGATTGATCTCATTATCATCCATAAACGCTCTAACATCTAATAAGCTTTGTATATCACTGATAGGTATAACAAACTCCTCCCCTCTAGATATTTTATTTATCCTTACAAATAATTGATTCTTTTTTTCATAAAGAAACTCTAAATATTTATTAGCTGTATCAAGTTTAGGACTTAACTTTTCTTTTTTCTTTTTATTTAAAAAGTTTGCATTCCATCTGATTAATTGTGAAGTGTATTCAAAAGGTAAACTCTTTAATACTTTTAAAAACTCCTCTCCAGAAGAAACTCGTAACTTTGAAATATATTCTTTTGTTTGATAGCGTAAATCGTCTTCTAACGATTCTGAAAACCCTAAAGAAATTTTAGTAAATATTTTTAAGCAATATAACTTACAAAGAATTTCCTTAGAAAAGTTTGTAAAATCTTCTTGCTCTGACAATTTGTTAAGTGTATCTTTTATAAACTCCCAATTTTCTTGAGATAAAGAATTGTTCTCGTCATATAAAACGTCATTGATTGAGTTTAATGCATCAATTAAAACAAAACTTTCATTTAACTTTAAGACACCAAAGCTTCTTAAATGTTGTTCATATTTAATTACCTCTTCCTTTAAAACTTCTTCCCCTTTCATTAATTCTTTAATTTGTTGTGAAAAGCCTTCTCAGCTATTGAAACACCATCGTAATATGATTTTAAATACATCTCTGGAATTCTTTCTTCAGCTTTAATCATATTGTTCATAGCATCAATTAACTTTACTCTTGAAGCCATACTTGGGTTTTTTATATTTACTATAAAAGCATTAATGTAAAGTAAACCATTTTTAACTCCTAATTTTTTTGCATCTGTTGGAGTTAAAGATGTAATACCTCTTCCTGGTCTGATTATTTTTGTCTTTGGGGTTTGTGGAATATTTCTAAAATCATCTAACCCATCATCGTTCCCAAATTCATTATCATAAGGCATATTAGCTACAGGTGTTCTAGATTTTACTCTTGCTGGATCTGGTAAAGACCCTCTTAAACTTAATTTAGATTGTAGTTTACTATTTAAATCACCACCAAAGTTATTACCATACGAATCTAGTTTTGAAGATAATTCTTCTCTTGGACTTTGATTAAAGTTTGAGTTACTGTCTCCTAAAATACCTAACTCTGAAGGGTCATACTTATAACCATCAGGTACTTCAACATTCCCAAAATCAAAATTATATTCTTGTCTTGCTTGAATAGTATCTCTTTCAGATGCTCTAGTCATACCCATTGTAGAAAATCTTCTATCATTAGCACCTGCTATAACTCCTACGTCTTCTGTAGGTCTCTTTCCTTGTTTATAAGCTTGAACATCATATGGATTCATAGGAGAGTATCCTCTTTGAATTAAATACATTCTTTGTGCAGGTGTAAGTGCTGCTGCTAATTCTCCTCCTTGTAACATTTAATTTATTTTATTAGTAAATATGTTAAATAATTAAGTTAAATTAATTTTTAAACCCATTGATTTCATAGCTAAGAGTGCTTCCGCATTCCCCATAGCATCATCTACCGGATTGTGAGTATGTTTAGTTTTACGTAACTTCTTTTTCCACTCATGATTTAAACCTGTATCCATTTTCATACCACAATATAAATCTCCTATTCTTCTTGCAGAATGTCCAAAAGGATTTCCTAAAGATGTAAAGGCATAAAAATAATAATTTATCCATTGATAATCAAAAGCCGGATTGTCACTTATAAAAATAGGCCTACCATTTGAATTGTCTTTTACCCAATTAAAAAAGTTTGTCATAACAACTGATGCCTCTTCATAAGTTAAATGTTCTTCTCTAGAAATGTTACTTACAGCTAATGCTTCTGGAATAAAGTTTGTTGATATAGGTTTCACTTTACCATAAAATGTTTTAGATAAAGTAGGTTCTACTATCACGGCTCCAAAAGACACCATTGAATACAATGATGGAATAGGTCCATCTGCTTCAACATCAATTACTATATAACTCATACTTATTGTTTTTTATTAAATTTGTTGTTTAAAATATTTTTCATTCCTTCTGTAACAGTAACTGCATCACCTTCAATTGTAATATTATTCCAATTACTTTCAAAAGTGTTTTGATTAAACTCTTCTCTACCTAAAGCTTTCTCAAATGTTCCTGTTCCGCCTTCTTCTAAAGAAATTTCAATATTTGAATTAGAATTGGTTTCTTTAATAAAGATGTCAAATATTAATAAATACTTTTTATAAATGAAGCCCCTATTACCACCTCTTAATCTTTCCGGGTTTTCTGAACTGTCTTTCTCAACATCTTCGTGAGAACCTTCAAATTTATAGACTTCATTTTCTTCAACACCTTTACCTAGGTAGTTTTCTACAAAACTCTCCACAACTCTTTGAGATATTTCTTTCCAATTGTTTTCTTCTCCTGTTGTTTCGTTAATTTGCTCTTGACTTCCTAAAAGAATTTCTTTTTCGTCTACAACGTTATTTTGATTAACATCAGTTTTATCTTCTTGTAACAAATCGTGAACAACACTAGAACCCCACAAAGGTTGTAATAATGCTTTGAGCTGCTCTACAGTTGCTCTTATTAAGTCAGAAACTTCTTGATCTCCTTCACCCTCTGCCTTATCACTTGCTAATAAAAGTGCCTGAGTGGCTTTATTACAAGCCACCATTGCTTGAAAATAATAATAATTAAAAGAATATTGCATATTTTCTTTCAATGTTTTTTTCTTTTCTAAATTTTTAAGCTCATCTTGTAATTTAGAAATCTTCTCTTTTAATTCTTCTATTTTTTCTTTTTTGTTTGTCATTGTTTTATTTATTATCCTGTAGAGGCTATGAATTTAATATGTTCTATACTTATACTCTCTGGAGAATCGTACCACGGACAACCTGCCCTGTGAGTAAACACTTTATAGTACTTTTTCTCTTCTCCTTTTTCTTTAATTGTTAATTCACATAAAGAAACTCCATCTAAGTCTTTTTTAATTCCTGCCTTAATACATTTATCTATTAATGCTTGCGGCTTAGATATTGTAATATGATTCTTAGGTGTTAAATGAAATCTTCTTGGTTTACCTTTTGGACCAACCATTTGTTTTTCTTGTAATACAACCTTCTTACCTGAAAGTATTTCTAACTGCTCAATTAATTGTTTTGTATTCATTAAAAATCAGTCCCTAAATCTTTTTTCGTTTGCATAGCAGACTTAAACATCTCACCATGATCTTCAAACAAGTTAACTTGTTGAATGGAAGCTTTACCTTCAGTCGGTTTTATTAAATCACCTAACTCTTCATCTATTTTTCTCTTAACTGTTTCAGTTAATGATTCTCCTTCAAACTCTAATGCATCAAACCCTTTTGGTTGATTCTCTGAATTACTTTCTCCGGTTAATCCTTTCATTATAGCTAGTTTTTGATCTAATTCTGGATCAATATAAACACCGTTCTCTCTTAACTGTTGTAATCTCCACATAATCTTTTTTTCAATCATTTGAGATTTAATAGTCTGTTTAATTTCTTCTGTCGAAAAGTTTAAAACAGTTCTCAATACATCTACATAAGACATTAAGTTTAAAGAGTTATTATTTGCATCCCAAGCAGATTTAGCTAAGTCTAATCTAGCTATCAAAATTTCATTTCTAGCTTTTTCATCTACTGTAGATGGCGACTCCATTTTGATTTTAAAAGATTGTAATTCTTTTTTAGAATAACCTTTAGAAAATAAATGAACAACACCAACGTGAACTAACCCTTCAATTAATTGTGATTGAACTCTTTTTATAACTCTACTGAATCGTGCATCTTCAGCGGATAGAGTAGCTTTTGCGTTTATATCTTCATCAAAGGTTAAGTATGCTTTAGGGATTTTTAATCCGGCAAATAAGTCATCTTTAATTATTTTATAATCCTCAACTGCATCCAAGTTAGAAGCTCCATCTAATACACTTACATCTGTTGGAGAACCTTCATATGTAGGCATAAAATAATTTTCCTCTATGTTTATAAAATTGTGTTTAAAATCTAGCTCACCTGTCTTTGGGTCTACTAAAGACTTTTTTGATACTTGTTTTTTAATCTCTTGAGCATATTGCATAGCTTCTGCTCCACCCATACCATCTGTTGCTATTTTAAATAACAACTTTTGTGGTGCTCTAGTAATTCTATAAACTACTAACGCCTCACGCATCAAAATTACTCTTCTATAAGTATCTAAGATACATCTTAAAATAGAGACTCCATAAGGTTCCATCTCAATATCTTCTACATTTTTCCAATGTACAATTTCCCACGGTTCATAATAAGAAGAACCTCCGCTAGCACCTAACCATAAAAATCTATATAAGTCAATATTTTGTGGATCATACATTTGTTCTCTTACAATTGTTTCGGGTGGTAAAAAGGTTAAATCAACAACCCCGTCGCCCTCTCTTACTGAAATGTAAGCATAACAGTTTCCAAACTTACAAATCTCTCTTGTAATCAAAGAACCTTTTGTATTAATTTTAAGAGTTTCAAAAAACAACTCTTCCAACTCTTTCTTTATTTTATTATCAGAGCACTCAATAGAAATTATGTTACCTTCTTTATTGGTAATGGTGCAATTGTGGGAAATAATCATGCCCTCATTACACTTTATAGCATAATTATGAAACTTGCCTGCATTAACTACATCATAAACATCTTCTTCACTTTCTAATAATGTAAAACCTACAACTCTGTGGTTTAAAAATACATTTTCAACAAAATCCTCCTGGTTTTTATAACCTAACAGTTGAAACTCTTCTGCTTTGATTTTCTTCGCTTTTACTTTGCTTAGAACTTCTTCTTTTGTAGTTTTAATATTTTTTTTAGAGTTATTAGCTAACGCTGATAAAAATATTAAGCCTCTCGTATTTAGATGTAATTTCTCCTTTGCTAGGGTATACAATTGTCTTTCTGTTGTCTCTGAAATATTAAAAATACTTCTTAGGCCAAGCAGAGTTGTACCTAATTGTAATAAGTTCAAATACATATCAAAATCAATATCTTCAATATGATTATAGTTAGGGTTTGCATTAGGATTTGTTTTTCCTTTTCTACTAACACCATACATTCCGTTTTGTTCTCCTGGCCTACTAAACTCGCTTAATCTTTCTTCAGGAGACATTTTTGCTATTTTAGCTTTGTAGGTATTACTATACTTTTCAGAATGTACTTTCTTCCATTCTGGATTAGCCCAATTTTTCTTTAATCTTTCAGAAGCTAATTTACCCATTCTTTTTGAGAAATCTTCATTTTCCCAACGAGAAGTATTTAAGTCATTATGTAACTGTCTGTGATCTTCCCATAACATCCATTCTAATTCACTAGGATCATTATTAAGTTTATTAAAAGATTTATGGTGAATAACTTTCATATTATCTTGTGAAGCTTCATATTTGCCTTTTAATTCTTCTTTTTGCTCTTTAAGTATTGTATTTCCAACAATACTATGAACTTTTTTCCAAGAACGTCTTTGACTTCTTTTTGCCACAGTACCATTTGAAACCTCTAAATAACCTTTACTATCTTTTCTTGTATATAAAGACTGTAACGAGTCTCCTAAAGTTAAATCCTTAGCTTCTACCCACTCTCCTGAAGTTAATAGAAATTTGTGATTAGGAGTACATTTTATTTTTGTTCCATCATCACAAGTAAGTTCTCCTACTTGTCTTTTTCCTTTATGAATTACTTTTTCACATTGAACTGGGATTACTTCCTTTGTAACTGGGTTAATTCCATATAACCAAAAATTCTTAATCTGTTTATCATATAAATCTCCTATTTCTCTTTCAGTACCGTCTAGTAAAAACAGTGAGGTATCACGAGAAATGCACTCTTCCCCATAGATATCAATTGCTGCTTTAATAATAGGGTAAGTATAAACCATTCGTCTATACTCATCAAAAAATTCAGTATGTCTTCTGTTCCAGTTTTTATTTCTAACAAACTGGGTTAAGGAAGTTATTTTATTCTTTGCTTGTCTTTCCCTTTCTGTTTCGGGAGTATTAAGGATAGTTAGTTTATCTGTTGTTCTAAGCACTTTCTCCCCTCTTAAACGATTAAAAAAGGTACTTATATTTCTAATTAAACTATCATCTTCTTGTTCTGCCATTAACTTTAAATTTATTAAAAATGGTAACTAAATTAAACATTTACACCATTATCTAATAAATAGTCCTTTAATCATAAAGATCTTTCCAAAGATCTTGCGCCTCATCATAATTAGTTCTAGTAACTAACCCCCAATTACCTCTTTGCATAATTTCCATATTTCTCTTTAACATTTCTCTTTGTTGTTCTGGCTTAACCTTTACAAAGAATACATAAAATAATGCCATTGATAATGCCATGATTAAGTCATCATGTTTTCCTGGTGCATGTCGCCTCTCACCATCCTTATCCCAAATCCAGGTATGAAACTCGTGAAGTAAATCTAAAGAAGAAATTTTAATAGCATTTGTTCCAATTAACTCCTCTATTTTATCACCAGATAATTGACGAGTACTGTTACTTTGCCAAAAACCTAATTTTCTCTTTTGTTGTTTGTTTAACTCCGTCTTCTTTAAAGTATGATAGTATAAATTTTTATATTTAATTCTATCTTTAAGTTCTAATAATACAGTTAACCCTGGACCTTGTGACTCAACAATTACTAAACAACCTCCAAATTCAAACGCTTTAGTACTTATTACTTCAGCATAAAATATTGGTTCTACATCCTCTTTGTAAGTTGCAACAATTTCCATTGTTGTTGCATCTAAAATAACAAACCCAGAAAAGTCACTTCCATCCCCTGTACAAACGTCAGCCGCTAAAACATACTGATGAGAAGGGTTGTAGAGAGCATATTGCTTATATGATTTTAACATTCCTTTTCCAGGAGTATTTATTGGTTTATTTTCTGGTTTGGAAGCTTCCTGAATTAACTCTGTAACTTTTGAAGGATCAATTACCTCACCACCTGAACCAGCAAAAGAACAATCTAATTCACAACTAGTTCTTCTTGGACCTAATTTCCTACTTTCCACATCATACCAAGGAGATCTTACCTTACCATCTTTGACAAAGTCGTAGGTAGTTTTTGTTTTATAAGCTTGAGCAGATTGTTTATCAACACTTCTAGGCCATTGTTCATTTAGCATTTCAACATAACCTCCGTTAGGGTGTCCCTGAACAGAGTGCCATTTATACATTCCTTTAGAATACTCAGGGTGTTGTGACCAATGTGCATTAATAATATTCCATCCATTAGCTTCAGCATTTGAATATTGATCAAAATACCAACCACTAGCACCCTTGGGAGTTGTAATGCCTATGCACTTTCCTCTAGATCTCGTTAAAGTAATACCTGCAGATGACCAGATTACCTCCATCCTACCTGGATTTTCTCCATCAATAGCAGTAATCTCATCAATAAATAAAAGATTGATTGTATCCCCTCTACAAGCTTCAGGATTGTTTGATTCTGCTTGTATTCTAGTTCCGTTAACTAATCCAAAAGATTCTTTCGCGTTATTATTTTCTTCGTAGTTAGAAATTAACCAAGAAACTTCATCTTTTGTTCCCTTAGTTTCTGGCAAAATTGTTTGCTTTCGAGCCTCATCCAACATCATTCTTACAGTTAGTAAAAACTTTCTTGATGTCTTTAATTTATTGGCCAGTGCATTTACAATCATATTTTGTTTACAAAGCATATACCATGCACAATATAAACAAGAAACCGTTGTAAATCCCATCTGACGGGACTTCATTGTTAAATTATAATTATAACTTTCGTATTCTAGTATTGCTGCTTTTTGAAAATCATATAATTTAACATTTTCTTTTTTACCAGTTTCAGCGTCAGCTAAAATAAAATAAGTTTCTATACAGTAAATTGGATCTTTACGACACTTTATAAATTCCTTTAAAATTATTTTTTTACGTAAAGATAGATCTGTTATAGTTGATAAGTATTCTGTAGTAAGTTTTGGCATTCATAGATTTAAATTAATTATTTAAATAGTGTTATTATTTAAAAACTAATAGAATTATAAATATCATCGTAGTTAGTTGAGTTTAACTCTTTAGAAATTTCTACATCCGTCTTCTTAAATCTTTTAATTTCCTTTTCCTTTTCTTTAACTAGACCAGCTGTTATTAGATTTATTTTTAACTTTTTAAAAGTCTTTGCTATACTTACTTGATCTACTCCAGAGATATAGGATAGTAAACGCATGAAATCATTTTTACTATTAAAAGACATTTTGTGCCAATTAATTAACATATACTTTAAACAATTACCAACAAGAATATCACACTCAGTGTTTTTCTTATTTGCTAATTGTTTTTCTATTTTAAAAATAATTTCTTTTTTTAACTCTTCAAAGGCTTGTATATCAACCTGTTGTTTCTCTACAATAACCTCTGCTAAATCATCTGAGTCTAACATTCCACCATATCGTGCAATTAAACTATCTGATTTTATTTTTTCATGAAGAATAAAATGTTTGGCACAAGTTCCTAAATAGGAATATGCTTTAACCGGTTGACCACTAATACCTATTCTTCCGGGGGTGAATTTAGGAACTTGAAAGAGTACATGATAATAAGCTTCCTCTTCTAACTCCTCTATACTTTTCCCTATTATCTTTTGAAACTTAGGCATTTTTAAAACACCTCTAACTAGTTTCCTTAGACAGGGGCCGATAATCGTTTTATAAATTTTGTTTCTCTCTACTTCAGAAATGTTTGGATCTAAATATCTTTCAATGGCTGCTTCTTCTCTCTCTCCAAAGTATTCTAAAGGACTTCCTGGTTTTTTCTCTCTTCCCATTCATGCTTAGACTAACTCCTGTGCTAACTTAAAGTTTTCTGTTTTCTTTTCTAAATTTTCATTCTTCAAAGTAAAATCACAACTTGTTGTAACTAATACTTTTGGAACTCCAATAATTTTATTCTTACTATCTTTAGTTATTCTGTTAAGTAAATTTAAGTAAGAGTAAAATTGAATGTCTGTATTGAAAGGGTTCTCTTTAATCGTTTCAATACTAAAACAAATTCCACCAAGATATGAATCTGCTTGTTTCTTTGCTAATTCAAAATCTAAAACACCTCTCTCTACTGGACGGTAAGCTTCTTTCCAAATTGTTGAGTTTAAAAACCCTCTGAATTTACCTTCTGGCTCCCACCTAACAATTGGCATATAGGTTGCGTTAGCACTAACAACTTCTGTAGCTGTTAACTCAGTATGTAACTCTTCTATAATATCCATATAGTTCGGAAGTAAAACATCTTCTGGGGTTAAAAAAACAACGTGAGTAAATGCCTCTTTGTTTTTAAATGTTTTAAAAAATGTATTTAACTCTTCTTCTTTACTATCTGTATATTGAATTAGTTGCGTATTTTTTTTATTTAAAGGTTCAGTTAATGTAACCTTTTCGTTTTTCTTATGAGTAATAATTGTAAGTATCTTCATTATTTTGTTTCAGTTTCTGTTTCTAATTCAGTTTCAGTTACAACTTCAGTAACATCAAACATTTCCTCTTCTAACTTTCCTTCGTTTAAAGCTATTTCTATTGCTTTTAAGAGCTTTATTTTGTGTTCTTGTAATTCGTTAAATACTTTCCCTAACTCTTCTTTAGATTTAGTTTCTGTATAGTTTTCCAATATCTTCTTATCGTTAATTGGCATAGTTTTATTCTCTAACCAATCTAAACAAAATGATGCAATATCTTCTGCCATTACAAACACATCTCTACTTTCAAAAGAATAAAGTCCTTCTTGACTTGCTAAGTGACCTAAGCCTCTTCCGTTGTTTAATACAGTTGGAACATCTAACGCTAATGCTTCTAATGGTGGCATTGGGTGACCAGCATTGTCTTCTACAAAGACTAATAAAGCACACTCATTTAAAGCTTTCAAATAATCTACGGTTCCCATTTGCTTTAAAACTTTGAAAGAGAACATATCTAAATAAGGATATTTAGCTAGAAAAATATTAACAAGCATTTGTGCTTCTTCTCTGTTTCTAATTGAAAGACCAATTGTAGGTTGTTTTAATACTGGAGGTATAGCATCTACTTGGTCTAAGGTTTTTAAAGAGTAAGGAGCTACATGATAGTTTAATTGCGGCCATAAATGCTCATAATCACTTTTAACTTGCTCAGAAATACAAACTACGTCTGTAAATCCTAACATTGACCAGTCTAATCCTGGCTCTGTTGCTATTAAACCTGAGTAACCAAAACACATAACAACTTTATGTACTTGTTTAACATCATAAAACCCTTGCATTACTGACCAAAACCCTTCTGGGATTATGATTGTATCTAAAGGTTGAAAACTATAAGTTGGTTTTGGGTCTTTAATTTTGCTTTTCTTTGTCTTAATTAAATAATCTACAGTCATTTCTTTAAGTACCCACTCCTCTTGAAACCAAGTAGGACGGAAGCCTTGAATGTCGTGAAGTATTACTACTTTATATCCAAGTGATTGTAACTTATAAGCTTGTTCATAAATTATTTTTACCATTGCATTAGCAAATGGAATATCGGGACAATAGAAAATATATCTATTTGTCTTATTCCCTAAAGACACAAATAAATCATCTATTTTCTTTTTTCTCCTACTAACTCTATCCTCATGTGATAAAGATTTATCAAATTGCGTCTTTAATGACTTATTTAGTTCTTGTTGAAAAACGGACTCGTTTCTTTTCATTTATATTATTTTTATTTTAAAATTGTATATTTTTTTCTTAAAGGGTAATCTTTTTTTCCAACTCTCGTAGCCAATCTAATAGTTTTTTAGATTCTTGTCCTTTTTCTGCTTTAATTATTTGTTCTTTGTTAGCAAAAGGGTCCCAAATAGCAAATAAATCTTTTGTTAACTCAACTATCTCTTCTTCTTTAGAAACAAATATAATTTCTTTAGGATAAACTTGAACTTTAGATAAAAAAGAAAAAGTATTAGATATCTTTCTAGTGTTTTGAACTCTATCTATTAATACAACATCAAATAAATGTTTTTGAGCTGTATTAAGGTTCACTAAATCTTTATTATTTATAGCCGAACCCTTACCAAACAAATCATAACTCCAATCATAAATAAATTTAACCCTATGTTCAGGAGAGAAAAAGTATTTCTTCCAAGTTAAATCAAAGTTTTCATCTTCTTTAGGGTTTGGCATAAGAGAGTAAAAATCAAACGCTTTTGGATTACTTGTTTTTAAATTAACCCAATTTTCCATTTCTTGACCGCCTTCTAACTCATGTCCAAAATCTTTATCACCTAATACTAAAGACTTAAAATTTATATAACTCTCAACAAACTCTGGATTTCTTATTGAATAGTCTATTACCACTCCTACTCTTTGTCTTTTCTTTTCTAATTCCATTTACTTTTTAACAATTTGATTTGTTTCGTCATTACAATATTCTGGTTGTTTTTTGAAAGAACACCAAAGACAAGCATTCCCTTTCTCTGCTTTGTCTCTTAACTTTGCTTTTTCTAATTTAGTTGGGTCAACATTTACTATCTCTTTAGCTACTCTAATAATATCATTGATTAAAAAATCAGAATACTCTTGTGATATTAATACATCGTATTGTTGTAACTGATTTACATCATTCCTTGGTAACACTACGTAAGCTGTATCTATTAGATTTGCTGGTATTTTTAATCTTATAGCTAGAAAGTATTTATATAAACTAAATTGACCGAAAAAACTTTTCTCTTCTGAAGTATTAGCTATCTCTTCTGGAAAAGAATAAAATGAATCCTCACCAACCTTATTTTTTAATTTTACTTTATATTTTGACTCAATATCCCACGGCTTGTTAGCAGTTTTCCAATCTAAAATAAGATACCTTCCTGTTGTTTTGTTTCTTAATACTAAGTCAATAAACGCTTTAAAAAATATTTGTGTATCATCATCTTCAAAGATTGGTTCAAAAATATCTATCTCTGAACCAACCACTTCCCAATCTTGATATCTTTTAAAATAATCTAACTCTCTTAAGATAGATGAGCCTTGTTTAGTAAACAATCCAACTGCTCCTTCTGAAAAGGTTAGTTTTGACTTTTCAATCTCTTTCCTCAACTCTTTTTTAAAAACACCCTCCCATAAAGCCATGGAAGGCTTTGTTTTTATAATTACCTCAATAGAGGTATGAAGAGCTTTACCAAAAACTAACGCTTCTGATGAACCTTCTTCAATCCCTAAAATTTTAGATAAGAAATGTTTATGAGGACAGGAAAGATACAACCTATACTCGGAATAAGATATGTGCGATTTGAATTTCATTTACAACTGTGTTTAACTATTTTTTCACACATCTGAATAAAAAGCTCTTCAGATGTATTGTTTTTTATTTTATCAAAGTCTATACTCTGAGAAAGAGATATGACTTTTAAACTTTTTAGATTCCAGTTCCGCCATTATCTTTTGCCCATGACTGATAAGCTGAAATAAAATCAATCTCACTTGAAGATGATGGTCCGAAAACCTTTATAATCATTGGAAACTGTGCTACTTCAGGTGTTCTGATTTTTAATTTTCCAGTTTTATCATCCCAAGATAGTTTTTCCAACTCATATAATAAAGTTCTTAGTTTATTATCGACATCTAAAGTGTTCCATTCATCCCAACCAATAATAATTGTAGCGTCTGTACCATATAATACTCGTTGTAAGTCACTATCTGCTTTAGTTGCACCAATAACTGGGTTATCACCGTTCTTTCCTGCTTTTTGTTTGAAAACATACTTAATTGTTATGGACTTTAAATCGGCTCTGTATTTGTTAATCAACCAATTACCCATCTCTTCTAACTCTTCATCATCTTTAATGAATTTTGTATCTGCTGGCCAATTACCTAATGCTCCTGCTACAGCTTTAAACCCAATTTTGTCTGCTACATTCGTGCCAGTCAATGTAATTTCTTTTTCTGTTGTCATTTTTTTAATTTTTATTATTTATTGTTTTATTTTGTTTGTTTTTTTGTGGTCCTCGTTTGCCTTTAAGTTTTTCTTTTTCTTCATCTGTCCAAACCCTTCCTTTATAAAGCAAGCTTAGCTTTTTCTTTTTTTCTTCACTACATGGTTTGGTTTTTCTTCCTTTATTTTTTAAGCTTAGATTTTTCTTAAACTCTTCACTTCGAACACAGGTTTTTAATTTTTGTATGGTCTCAGGAGAGTGTTTGTAGAGCCCTTCTTTTCCTTTGTTCCAAGGTGTTTTCCCTAACATTCTTTCTCTAGCCTTTATACAATACTCAATTGATCTTTTAACCCCAACCGGCCCAGGACTACCTTTTGCACCGTCACCTCCGTCTGTTAAATTAACTAAAGGTCCTAATTTTTTATCACGCCGACCAATTCTTTTTATATAAAAAACTTCTAACTTACAAGCTTCTTCCCATGTTAGGTTTTCGTGAACGATATCAATAATATAACCAAACTTATTTACAATATTTTTCCAAAATAAGTTTTTTCTACGTTTAAAATAAGGTCGCTTTTTACTACCTATACCTACATAAAAAATTTCATTTCTAAACGGATTTATGTGAAAATATAAACAAATGTCTGCTACTTCTGTTCCTGTTTTTGTTAAATCTTCCATATTTGTTTTAATTTATTTGTTTATTGTAATTTGTTTAAAAATTCTTTTTCTGTTTCTAACGCATATTCTAACGTTTTATCCCAACCGTCTGCGTAAGCGACTGGATCTTTTCTTCCTAGTTTGTGAAAAGCTAAAACTCTTTCTACATCAGCCCCAGTTTTACCGGATGCTTCTCCTTTTTCATTTGGAGCATAAGAAGTATTTGTTCTTTTATATACTTCATCAAAGTCTAATCCTAAAGAAACACAGCAAGTTTCTCCATCCTTTAAAATTGTATATTTATCTCCATCCATATATGGAGCATAAAAATCAACTAAATGAGATTCCCAGTTTCCAATTTTAAATGCATTCATATCAGCTTCTCTAAACTCTTCTGTACAGTCTGGGTAGATAGCATGATCTCCTGAGTGCACTCCTAAAGCAATTAAACACTTTGTCTTGTTTTGTGTTGCAATTGATAAAGCTACCGCTTGTGATATTGAAGAGAATATTTTATTTCTATTTGGTACAACAGTTGATTTCATATTTGTCTCTGCATAATGTCCTTCTGGTACATCTTCTCCGCCAGAAACTAATGATGAATTTAATAAACTT
>Ga0116180_1000681_pt1 | contig 30861 bp, 28 predicted proteins | sample AD_UKC073_MetaG_FD_89804 | JGI IMG/M metagenome (GOLD analysis project Ga0116180, IMG submission 89804) | Active sludge microbial communities of municipal wastewater-treating anaerobic digesters from USA - AD_UKC073_MetaG | ecosystem: Engineered > Bioreactor > Anaerobic > Digestate | place: USA... | reverse complement strand
CTATCCTCTCAGCCCACAACTCGCGCAGCTCTTGCCTGGCTTCCTTAGTCACACGAATCAGCTCTTTCCCTCTGATGACTTCATTATCTCATCAGCGGAGAGGAGCTAGAAGGTACGGCTGGTTTGACGCTTACGATCATCCAGGGAGGTCTTCCATGTCTATTCAAAGCATCAGACTCATTGCTCTAGATCTGGACGGCACACTGACTCAGCACAAGACTCCGTTGGAAGAGCGCAATCGGCGCGCGCTGGAGGCCTTGCAGAGGTCGTACTCGCTGGTCATGGTAGTGGCCGGCACCTGCCAGCGGGTGTACAACCAGCTGGGACGCTTTCCCGTTGACATCGTTGGCAACTACGGACTGCAGGAATCAACGATTGAGCGCTGCGGAGACACTGAACAGCTGAAGGTCCTGAGAAATGTCAAGGTCGAAGTGGACCGCGACGAGATCGTGCGGCGGGCAGAAGCGATCCGATCCTTGACTCCCTACAAGGATTTCGTCGGCGAAACGGTGGAGTTCCATCCTTCCGGAGCCATTACTTTGCCCCTCTTAGGTACCAAGGCAGCAGCCCAGGACAAGCTGGCCTTTGATCCCAGCCGCGAGAAAAGGCTGCGCATCTATCCCCTGGTCAAGGAATACTTCCACGACTACAACGTATTCGTAGGCGGCACTTCTTCCTTCGACATTGTTCCCAAACCCTATGACAAGTACATGGCCCTCAAGGCCTATGCCGAGAAGAAGGGCATCGCGGAGAGTGAAATCCTCTACGTCGGCGATGATTTCGGCACCGGCGGCAATGACGAACCGGTGTTGCGGGCGGGTATTAGGTGTATTCCCATCACAGATTACCGCAAGTTTCCAGAGCACCTTCAGGAAATCTTGGCAGGGTCTGGATTCGCAGGCTGAAACCGGTTGTTCTGCTTGTTCCAGTGGCAGCATAGAATATATGACAAGGCTCCCAGGACCAAGAAAATGGACATGGAGGCACCTGTGGTGAGCTAAGAGGAGATAACCATGCGGCAGATTGTCACCATTACCCTGAACCCCGCCTTCGACATTCACTACGAGGTGGAGCGCTTCGAGGCGGGCAAAGAAAACTACAGTACAAATAAGATCGTGAGTATCGGTGGAAAAGGGCTGAACATCTCGCGGGCTTTGGCCTTGCACGGTAGGGACAGCCTAGCGGTGATCGTGTTGGGTGAGGAAGGTTCGGTTGAGTTTCGGGCTGGGCTTGATGCGGAGGGCATCAACTACCTGGCTTTCCCTTGCCCGGGGGCAGTACGCCAGAACATCACCATCCATCCCGCTGAAGGACCCGAAACCCGGCTCAGCCTGGACACCTCCCGCTTAGATATCTCAATTCTCCATGAGATTAAGCAGGCCTTGACTCCCCTCATTCAGCCTGGTTCCTTAGTCGCTTTTGGTGGCAGGGTTCCTCGGGGCTTGCCCCTGGAAGCGGTGAAGGAGTTCTTCCAGGCCTTACAAGCGCGCGGCGCTTGGCTGGTATTGGATTCCAACAGCTTGTCGCTCCAGGATTTGGCTGAGATCAAGCCCTGGCTGATCAAACCCAACGAGTACGAAATCGAGGCCCTGCTGGGGCGGGAGATCAGGACCGAAGAGGAAGTACGCCAGGCCGCGCAGGAGATCCACCAACTGGGGGTGGTCAACGTGCTGATCAGCCTAGGAGAGCACGGCCTGGTCTATGCCGGCCCCGATGTGTGCGGCCGCGTCCATGTACCCCAGATCACCCCCGTATCCACCATTGGGGCCGGTGACAGTGTTTTGGCCGGTTACATGTTTGCCTACGCGGAAGGCTTGGATCAGCAGGAGATCCTCAAAACCGCAGCTGCCTTTGGCACGGCAGCATGCTTAACTCCCGGCACTCAACCTCCGCAGCCGGAGGTAATCGCGCAGCTCAAGGCAGAGATGGCAGTGGAGTGCTTCTAGGCTGCGCGCTGGGTGAGAGCAAAGCCCTGGGCTTTCCTAGGTAGGATAGGGTCAGATATTTAGGGCGCTGCCTCTGCTTTTCGGCAGAGTGCAGCGCCTTTTGCGTCCGCAATGCCGTGACTCCGCTCCGCTCTGCTTGTGCAAAAACTTAACCTTGCCCGCTTATTTGTTGAAAAAGAATTAGATCCTTGCAGAAAAGGGGACATGTGTCCTTATTTAGTATTTCTAAACATGCTATATTGTATCTAAATGGGGGGATTCCAAGTGTCTGAGGATGTCTTGGTGAAGATGCTTGGCTCATTAGCGCTAGAACGACCGGTGCGCGCACTTCTCGATCTGCTGCAAGGAGAGGCCAAGGGCCTTCCCCAGTGCTGCAACTTGGTCACAGTGGAACCGGAACGGCGCTTCGTCACAGCCGATGATCCCGTGGAGTGCATCTGGATCCTTCTGCAGGGGAAAGTGAAGGCCAAAGAAGAGTATCCTTCAGGTGATGTCTACGTCTTCCGCAAGTTCACCGCCCCCGAGGTGTTTGGGGAGATGGAAGCGCTGGCAGATCTGGCGACCTTCAGGGCGACCTTGGTCAGTGAAACCAAATGCACTTTTCTGGTGCTGCCCGTACCGGTGTATGTGGAGATCCTCAAAAGCAACCCCCGCTACCTGTACACGCGCGCCAAGTTCATACTCAAGAACGTGCTGGCGGTACAGAAAAGCCATCGGCTGTATATGCGCTTGGAAGCAGCCGACCGCATCAAGCTCTACTTCGTTCAATACTACCGCATGCATGGAGGAAAGGGCCAGTGTCTCCTGCGGCTCACCAGGCAGCAGCTGGCCGATGAAACGGGCTATTCAGTGAAAACCATCAACCGGGTGATCAGAGAGCTCAAAGAAGCCCAGCTCATCACCCAACGTGGGCACACCATTGCCATCGATCACGAGCAGTACGAAAAGCTGCTGGCTGGTCTCGACGATCTTGTGACCGCCACGGCTTTAGATGCCATGCTCCCGGTTTAACTCTTTGGAAAGGGGAAGTGGATTATGGGAGTTTTAGAGATCATCAAGTCCCAAAGCCTCACCTACGAGCAGAAGGTCAATCTGTTGGCCCAAGCTGCCGAAAACACAGTGCAGGTACTGAACGTTCCAGAAAGAACCAGACAGTATTTCGCCCAGAAAGTGATTGACGATCTCGGGGAAGGGGCCGCTCCCTATCGCCCCCGCTACATCCTACCCGACTACAAGCGCTTCCTGGAAAACGGCAGCGAGTTCCTGCAGCTCAATCCTCCGCAGGATCTGGACGAAGCCCTCAATGCCCTTTTGATCCTGTACCGGCATGTTCCCTCCATCACCACCTTCCCTGTGTACTTGGGCAGCCTAGATGAGCTGATCGAGCCCTATACAGAGGGAGTCAGCGATGAGGAACTTAAGAAAAAACTGCGCCTGTTTTTGACTTACATCGATCGCACCATTACCGACAGCTTCTGCCATGCTAACCTGGGTCCGCGGGAAACCCGCACGGGGCGGATTATCTTGGAGCTGGAAAGGGAGCTGCAGCACGCGGTGCCCAACCTGACCCTGATCTATGATCCTGAGGTTACTTCCGATGACTTTCTCCAGGAGGCGCTGTATACCAGCCTGTTCTGCGCTAATCCCGCCATCTGCAATCATGTGGTCAACCGCGGCACCTATTCCGTCGGTTACGGGGTAGCCAGCTGCTACAACGTACTGCCCCTGGGTGGGGGCGGCTTTACCTTATCCCGGGTGATCCTGGCCCGGGCTGCGCGGCTGGCCACAAGCATTGACGACTTCTTTGAGCGTGTACTCCCCGATGTGCTCACCGCCATGGCCGAGTACATGAACGAGCGCATCCGCTTTATCGTGGAGGAATCGGGCTTCTTTGCCAGCTCCTTCCTGGTGAACGAAGGCCTCATCCACAGTGACCGCTTCGTGGGCATGTTCGGCTTTGTGGGACTGGCCGAAGCCACCAACATATTGCTGGAAGGCACCGGCAAACGCTACGGCCATGATCCAGAGGCCGACGATCTGGCGGAGCGGATCATGATGGCGCTGGACGAGTTTGTGGATAAGTTCCCTGCCCTCTACTCGCCTTTGACCGGAGGCCGCTTCATGCTCCATGCCCAGGTGGGCCTGTCCGATGATGTGGGGATCACGCCCGGTGTGCGCATTCCTGTTGGGGAGGAGCCGGAGAACCTTGCCGATCAGCTGCGCCATGCGGCCCGCTTCCAGAGGCTGATCACCACCGGCTGCAGCGACATCTATCCCATGGAAACCACCGCCCGCAATAACCCCCAAGCTATGGTAGATATTGTCAAAGGCGCAGTGGATCTGGGCGTACGCTACTTGGCCTTCTATGAAGAGAACAGCGACTTAGTGCGGATCACAGGCTATTTGGTTAAACGCAGTGAGATGGAGAAATACCGCAATGAGCAGGCGGTGCTCCAGAACACCACCCGCTTTGGCGTGGATGCCTTTGCCGTCAACAAGGGGGCAGAGCGGAAGGTGCGCGGAGTATGACCTCCGCGCCCATCAACAGGATTATCCCCCACAGTCTGGTGGATGGCCCGGGCAACCGCACGGCCATCTTTCTCCAGGGCTGCAACCTGCGCTGCCTATACTGCCACAACCCGGAAACCCAGCAGCTGTGCCGCCACTGCGGCCTCTGCGTACCGGAATGCCCAGCAGGGGCCTTGCGTATGGTGGGTGAGCAGGTAGTCTGGGATGAAGCCAGGTGCGCGGGCTGCGACACCTGTATTTCCCTCTGCCCGCACAGCTCCTCTCCCAAAGTGAAATACATGACGGCAGCTGAGGTGTTCGCGGCCGTGGAGGGAAACATCCCATTTATCCGCGGCCTTACCGTTTCAGGAGGGGAATGCACCCTTTATCCAGGCTTTCTAACCGAGCTCTTCCGGTTAGCCCAAGCCCAAGGCCTTTCCTGCCTGCTGGACACCAACGGCATGGTGGAACTGGCGCAGTTTCCCGCACTGATGGATGTGTGCGATGGGGTAATGCTGGACGTGAAAGCCTGGGATGTGGAGGTACACAGCGCCCTCACGGGCAGCGGCAATGAGCCCGTGAAAAGGAACCTGCGTTTTCTGGCCGAAGCAGGTAAAATCGCAGAGCTCAGGGTGGTCTGCCTCCCTGGGGAGGTGGATGCGGAAGCTGTGATCCAAGGCATCAAGGATACCATCGGCTCGCAGGTCAGCAGGATCAGGCTCAAGCTGATCAAGTTCCGTAAATACGGGGTGCGGGGCAGATTGGCCGAGAGTGAGAGCCCTGCTGAAGAGTATATGCAGGCACTGAAGGCCCAGGCGGAGGCCTTGGGCTTTCAGGATGTGGTTATTCGTTAGCGCTAGAGTCTGGTAACTACAACAGGAGAGGTGGTCCGATGCTCAAAGCTTACATTGCCAACCCCTACATTTTCAGTCCGGCAACGAAAGAATGGTACGTCAACACCATGATTCCCGTGGTGGAAAAGCATGTCCAGGTGATCAACGCGCCCACCGCCGAGCCCCTTGTGGACATGTCCCAGATGAGCGATGCGGAAAAGAGCAGGTGGATCTTTGAGCACAACGTCCAGATGTTGGCTGAGGCTGACTTCGTAATCTGCGTCAGTGACGGAGTGCAGACCGATGATGGCACCGCCTGGGAAGTGGGTTATGCCTGGGCCCAGGGCAAGCCTTCCATCGGTGTGCGCTTTGATGTGCGCGATGGGTGCCGGGAGAAGTTCAGCAAATTCACTAACCTCATGATCGAAAACTGCTGTGTGGGCTTTGCTTATACCTTGGAAGAGCTGGATGCAGTTTTGGCCAAATTCGTCACCGAACGAGAATAAGGAGGATGATTGAGTGAAGAACCTGCGCACCCCCATCAAAGTGATCATCGATACTGACCCCGGTGTGGATGATGCCTTTGCCATTCTCTATGCGCTCAACAGGCCGGAATTTGAGGTGCTGGGCATCACTTCCATCTTTGGCAACGCCGGGATTGACCTCTGCACCCGCAACGCCTTAGCCCTTTTAGAGCTGGCAGGTAGGACTGACATCCCTGTGGCCCGCGGCCTCGCCAATCCGCTGGGCAAGAGTCTGGCCGAATGGGAAGAGATCAGGCAGCGCTTTCCCCGGGGCGCCATGAACGTGCACGGAGATAACGGTCTGGGTGGAGCGGAACTTCCGGAACCGCAGGTCCAGCCCATTGATCTGCCGGCCATGGATTTTATCCTGGAGACTGTCAAGCGCTATCCAGGTGAGATCGTTCTGGTTCCTTTGGGACGACTCACCAACGTGGCCGCGGCCATTATCAAAGATCGCGCCACCATGGAAAAGCTAGCCGGCATCTGCCTCATGGGGGGAACCGTGCGTGCGCCCGGCAACAGCACCGCGGTGGCGGAAGCCAACATCTATGGCGACCCGGACGCAGCGGATCTAGTGATGACCTTGGATGTACCCAAGGTGATGGTGGGTTTGGATGTGACCATGAAGGCCATCTTCCATGAAGCGGATACCCAACGGCTGAAGAGCTTCAACACCAAGCAGGGCAACTTCTTGGTAGAATGCAGCCGCCATTACGACGCTTTCTACCGGCATCATAACCCCCATTTAGACGGCTTTTCCATCCATGATGTGCTGCCCTTTACGTATCTACTCCACCCTGAGCTGTTCGAAGTGAAAGATGCCTATGTGCGGGTGGAAACGCGCGGGCGCTTTACCACGGGGCAGACGGTGGCGGATCTGCGCGCCTTTGCCAAGGACAAGCCCAACTGCACCGTGTGCCTAGATGTGGACCACCGCGCGGTGATCGAAGATTTCCTAGAAACCATGAGCAAGAGCAAGTAAAACCTTTCGATTTTGAGCTTGGCAAAGAAGCAAGATCTCGTCTTTTCGACGGGCTTGCTTCTTTTTTTGTTTGGATCGGAGAATAAACTAAGCTGCTTAGTGCTGAAATGTGAAATTCCACAAGAATAGATTGCTAATGTTGACAAACGTAAACTCGTACAGTACTATGATCTCACCGGAACCGTTAACGGTAGGGTTTTCGTTACGGAAATGTAAACTTCGCTGGGTAATGTTTACACGAAGGCGGATGCCCACAGGCAGATCTCTGCTCCTTTGTGGTGGGTAGTTTCACCATTGTGCATCACTTTTCCAGCAGTGTCAGTGAGAAAGTAGGGTTTGGATTTGAAACACATTCTAGTTGTGGGCAGTATCAACATGGATGTTGTCCTCGAAGTGCCCCATATTCCAGCTGTTGGTGAAACGGTGCTCTCAAAAGCTCAAAGCCTCGTTGGCGGCGGTAAAGGTGCCAACCAGGCCATCACCGCCGCTAGGCTCGGCGCGAAGGTCTCCATGATCGGCCGGGTGGGTGCTGACACCTACGGCCAGCAGCTCTTGGAGAGCCTCAAGTCTAGTGGAGTGAATGTTCAGGGAGTAGAAGTGGATGGACAAGCCCCCAGCGGTGTAGCCTACATCTGCGTCTCCCCAGATGGAGAGAACAGCATTGTGGTCAACTCCGGAGCCAACGGCCGCGTAGACGTGGCCCAGATCGACAGGCACAAAGAGCTCTTTGATCAGGTGGACTACTGCCTGCTGCAGATGGAGATCCCCTTGGAGACGGTGGAGTACGTGCTCAAGCTGTGCCGCGCAAAAGGGGTTAAGGCCATCCTCAATCCTGCACCCGCGCACCAAGTAGCCCCCGAGCTCCTTGAGGGCTTGTACATACTGGTGCCCAATGAGTCGGAGCTGAAGGTTCTCTGCGGCACCAGCGGTCGTGAACTGGAAAAAATGGCTTGGAACCTGCGGGAGCAGGGGGTGGAAAACGTAATCGTCACCCTCGGCGGCGAGGGGTGTCTGGCGGTGCTGGGGAACAAAGCAGAGTACTATCCTGCGCAGAAGTTCCCCGTGGTCGATACCACCGGTGCTGGTGACTCCTTTGTGGGAGGCCTAACCGTGGGCCTGGCGGAAGGGATGGATTTTCCCACCGCCATCCGCTTTGCTTCTTTTGTGGCGGGCCTCACCGTAAGCAAGGCCGGAGCACAGACCTCTTTCCCCGATCGTGCCACAGTTGATCACTACTTTGGAGGTGACCACAGGTGAAAAGGATCATCATTGACACAGACCCGGGCATAGATGATGCGCTGGCCATTCTGTTTGCCCTGGGCTTGCCAGGGGTATCGGTGGAAGGCCTGACCACAGTTTCCGGCAATGTCCCGGTGGAACAGGGCACGCACAATGCCCTCACCATCCTGGAGGCCGTAGGCCGAACCGACATCCCCGTGGCCAAGGGCGCCGCGTATCCCTTAAGGCGCAGATTGATCACCGCAGAGGAAGTGCACGGGGAAAACGGGCTGGCGGGTTTGAACCTGCCCCAGCCGAGCAGCAAAGTACACGACCTCTCGGCTGTGGAGTGGCTGCGGCACAAGCTGCGCACCTCTCTAGAACCCATCACCATCGTGGCCATCGGTCCCCTTACTAACCTGGGCATGCTGTACTGCCTGGATCCCGAGGCTTTTGCCAAGATTGAGGAAATCGTGTTTATGGGTGGTGCTGCTTTCTGTTCCGGCAATACCACCAGTGCCGCGGAGTTCAACATCTTGGTAGATCCCGATGCGGCCAGACACGTTGTGCAGTCCGGGGTGCCCTTGACCATGGTGGGGCTGGATGTGACCCAGAAAGCAACCCTGTTTGCAGAGGATCTGGCAAGGTTTGAGGGTCAGGATTCACCACTGGCCAGCTTTGCCCGCCGCTTGCTGGAGGCTACCTTCGCCAAGCGCACGGGCAAAATCGAGCTCGGCGGCATTCATCTGCACGACCCGCTGGCGGTGGGCGTGGCCGTTAACCCTGAGATTGTCCAGTCCAAGCGCTACTATCTAGCCGTGGAAACGGAGGGTGAGGTGGCTGTGGGCCAGACTGTGGTAGATGACCGGCCCTGGTCCAAGAACGAGCCCAACGCCACCGTGGCCGTGGATGTGGATAGAGAGCGCTTCTTGAACTGGTTCCTAGATGTGCTTACTCATTAAGTCTGAGGCAAGGGGGCTGATAACAAAGTCGGCAGTGGAGAGCGCAGGTAGTCGCAAGCACAGTGGTTGATTTAGGTAGTTCAGCAAATGAGTTCTGAAAAGGAGGAAAAGGAATTGGCAAGACGTTTCTTGGTTGCGGTTCTCTTGGTTACGCTTGTAGCCGGTCTGTCCATGGGCGTAGCTGCCCAGGAGAAGAAAAAAGTCGCGTTGATCCTTTCCGGCGGCCTTGGTGACAGGTCCTTCCTGGATTCCACCTATAGGGGCTTCCAGTGGGCCCTGGAGCAGTTGCCGATTGAAGGCCGTTATGTAGAGCCTTCCGGCCCAGAAGAGTATGAGACTTCCATTCGGTTTATGGCTCAAAACGGGTATGACCTGATCATCACGGTAAGCTTCAGCATGCTCGATGCCACCGAAGCCATTGCAGAGCAGTTCCCCAATGTACAGTTTGCCATTATCGACTCCGACTCTGAGCTGCCCAATGTGAGCGGTGTTGTCTTTAAGGAACATGTAGGTTCCTTCCTGGTCGGGGTAGTAGCTGGCAAGATGACCCAGTCCAACACCGTAGGTTTTGTTGGCGGCGCCCACAACCCGCTCATCGAACGCTTCGAGAAGGGCTTTACCATGGGCGTACAGGCTGTGAACCCCGAAGCGAAAGTGCTCGTTGGTTACGCCGGTGTGTTCAACGATCCCGCCAAGGGCAAAGAAGTGGCCATGGCCCACTATAACCGCGGCGCAGACATCGTTTACCACGCTGCTGGCAAAACCGGTGAGGGCGTAATCGAAGCTGCGAAAGAAGTTGGCAAGTACGTGATCGGTGTAGACTCCGATCAGTGCTACATCGCTCCCGACAATATGATCACCAGCATGCTCAAGAGGCTGGACGTTGCCGTGTTCAACATTATCAAAGACTTCGTTGAAGGCAACTATGTACCCGGCACGATGATCTTTGGTCTGGAAGAAGATGCCGTTGGCCCCTGCCAGATGTATCCTCTAGAGTATGACCACGTCCACTTCCCAGGTCTCGATGAAGCCCTGGAGGCTGTACAAGAGTACTACCAGAAGCTGCTCAACGGTGAAATCGTAGTGCCCGATCCCACGGGTATGCTCAACTAACACTCAATAGGTTCTGGAAAGGAGGGTGCTCCGCACCCTTCTTTCCAAAATAGGACACAGGCGTGGAGGTAAAAGGCGTCTAGAAAAGAGGGAGAACCATGGACTATGCAGTTGAAATGCTGGATATGGTCAAGCATTTCCCAGGCGTGAAGGCTGTGGATGGGGTCACCCTGCGGGTGAAAAAGGGCGAAATACATGCTCTCGTGGGAGAAAACGGCGCCGGCAAATCAACCCTAGTCAACACGCTTTACGGTCTGCTCAGACCGGATGCAGGGGTGATCAGAATCAACGGCCAAGAGGTGGCCATTGAGTCTTCTGATAAGGCCATTGCCCTCGGGATCGGCATGGTGCACCAGAGGTTCAAGCTGGTCCCCTCCTTCACCATCATGGAGAACATCTGCCTGGGTGCGGAGCCTACCAGAAATAGGTTTTTCGTTGATGAAGAGGGGGAACTGGAGAGCGTCTTGGAAATCTCCGAGAAGTACGGCCTGCAGATTGATCCCCACGTGCGGGTGCGGGACTGCCCCGTTGGTGTACAGCAGAGAGTGGAGATCCTCAAGGCCCTATACAGGAAAGCCGAGATTCTGGTCTTGGACGAACCCACCGCCGTACTTACACCCCAAGAGACTGAAGCCTTGTTCCAGGTCCTGCGTACGCTGGTCAAAGGCGGCAAGACGGTAATCTTTATCACCCACAAACTGAAAGAAGTTATGGACATCTCGGACAGCGTAACCGTGATGCGCCGGGGCAAGGTGGTGGGCAACATGCCTACCAGCCAAACCAGCCCTGAAGAGCTGGCCCGCCTCATGGTAGGCCGGGAAGTGCTGCTGCGGGTGCACAAGCGGCCGGTGAAGGCCGGCAAGGATCCTGTGCTGCAGGTGCGGGATCTAATCGTGGCTGACAACCGCGGTTTGGTGGCGGTGAACCAGGTGAGCTTTGATGTGAAAGGCGGCGAGATCCTGGGCATCGCCGGAGTGCAGGGCAACGGCCAGACGGAACTGGTGGAAGCCATCGCCGGGCTGCGCAAGACCGAGCGGGGTACCGTCCGCCTGGATGGCCAGGAGATCACCCATGCTGCGCCCCTGGCCAGACGCAGACATGGGCTGGGCCATATCCCCGAAGATCGCATCACCCGCGGACTTAATCTGAAGGCCACGGTGGAAGAAAACCTCATTGCCACCCAGCACAATCAGAAGCCCTTTGCCCAAAACGGCGTCTTCAATTTCAAGAGCCGGGCCAGTTACGCCCAGAAGCTGATCGAGAAGTTCGACATCAGGACCTCTTCCAAGGATGTTTTGATGGATACCCTCTCCGGAGGTAATATGCAGAAGGCAGTTGTGGCCCGGGAAACGGACACCAAACCGCGCTGCTTGATTGCTGCCCAGCCCACCCGGGGTGTGGACATCGGGAGTATTGAGTTCATTCATCAGTTACTGTTGGATGCTCGCGAGGAAGGCATTGCCATCCTGCTGGTCAGCACCGAACTTACCGAAATCATGTCTCTCAGTGACCGCATCGCGGTGATGTACGAAGGGAGAATTGTAGGCGTGGTCGACGCTGGTACGGCCACCGAAGAGGAGCTCGGGCTGTTGATGGCCGGCATTGTTCCGGAATCCTTGAAAGCAAAAAAAGAAGAAGAGGTTTTGTGATATGAAGAGCAGACGCAAAGAGTTCAACTGGCGACCCCTTCTTTCCTTACTTGCTAGTTTGGTGATCGCACTGGTCATCGGCGGCATCTTTATGCTGGCCAGCGGCCATAATCCCCTGCACGTTTATGTGCTCATGTTCAAGGGCGGCTTTGTGGGTGCAAGCAACATCATGAACTCCCTACAGCGAGCCACGCCCCTCATCTTCACGAGCTTGGCAGTGCTCATCGGCTTTCGTACCGGGACGTTCAACATGGGTGTGGAAGGTCAACTGCTCCTGGGTGCGGTGGCGGCTGCTTGGGCAGGGTTTACCTTTAAAGGGCTGCCCGCCTGGATTCATCTGCCCTTGTCCATCCTAACGGCCATGGCCGCAGGTGCCCTGTGGGCTCTAGTGCCGGCCGTGCTCAAGTTCAAGTGCCGGGTGAATGAGATCATCACCACCATCATGGGCAACTCCATTGCCACCTTCTTCACCGCCTATCTCGCCAACTATCCGCTGCGGGAAAACCCCATGGCGGCCAAGACTCCCAGGGTTCTGACCACGGCCAGGCTGCCCCGCTTGGTCACCTACTCCCAGGTTAACTGGGGCTTGTTTATAGCCGTGTTCTGTGCCCTCCTGTTTTGGTACTTGTTCCGGCGCACTACCTTCGGTTACCGGATGAGAATGGTGGGCGATAATGCCCTCTTCGCCGAGTATGTGGGCATCAATCCCACACGGGTGGCCTTTGGCGGTATGCTCCTTTCCGGTGCCCTTGCTGGTCTAGCAGGCGGCGTTGAGGTATTGGGCGTGCACTACCGCTTCTTCGACCCCTTTGTTGTGGGCTTAGGTTTCAACGGCATCCTCATCGGGTGGCTCGGCAAAGGCTCGCCCATCGGCGCACTTCTGGCGGCGCTCTTCTACGGCGGCATGCAGAACGGCTCCTTGATGGTGGATATGACTACCGACGTACCGCGGCAGCTGTCCGACACGGTACTGGCCATTGTGGTGTTCTTCATGGCGGCCGAGGGGCTTTTCGACTTCTTCAAAGCCTTGCGCAGAAGGTCTAAAACCTTGAAAACTACTAAAGGTGAGGTGACCACCAGTGCTTAGGGACCTTCTCGATATCTCGATGATTCAAAGTACCATCAGGATGGCTACCCCCGTGCTGCTGGCCGCGATGGGGGCCATGGTCACGAGCGCCGCAGGGATTATCAACATCTCCCTGGAGGGCACTATGCTCCTTTCCGCCTTTTTTGCCGTAGTGGGCAGCTACTTCTTCAGCAGTGTGTGGATGGGACTGCTCATCGGTGTGGGCACAGGGATGCTTGTGGCACTGCTCTTTGGTGTCTTTTCCCTGCGCTTTCGCGCTCACATCATCCTCATGGGTATCGCCATCAACGCCTTTGCCAATGCGTTTACCATTTACATGCTGCGCTCCATGTTCAAAGTGGCGGGAGCCTTTTCCGACCCGCGGATCGTGGGCTTTGACCAAGTGCACATCCCCATCATCAAGGATATTCCGGTGCTGGGGCCCATCGTGAGCGGTTACGCGCCCATCGTGTACGTGGCTTGGCTTCTGGTTATCGTCATGCACATTTTCCTCTACAGGACACCCGCCGGGGTGCACCTGCGGGCCATTGGCGAAAACGAGGAAGCGGCTGAATCTCTGGGCATCAACGTGGAGCGGGTTAAGCTGTTGGCGGTTCTGCTCAGCGGCCTGTTTGCTTCTCTGGCTGGCGTGTATTTGTCGTTGGGGCATCTCACCATGTTCACCGAGAACATGTCTGCCAACAGGGGCTTCGTGGGTCTAGCTGCCAACATCTTTGGGCGCGGCACACCCATTGGCGGTGCGCTGGCTAGTCTCATCTTCGGGTTTGCCGATGCCCTGGCCATGCGGCTGCAGGGTACAGGCGGCATTCCCTCTCAGCTCGTCTTGATGTTCCCCTCTGTGCTCACTATCGGCATTCTGCTTATGGTGGCCATCAAGCTGGCTAGAGACGTGCAGCGCACCAAACTGCGCAACGTGGAAAAAGCACTCAGCGAGTAACTACAGAAAGCGTGGAGAAACGTGTGAAAGGTCTCAAGGCACTTCTCACCAAGGACATACTATTAGTTCTGGCCACAGCGTTTCTGTACAACGCATCCACACAGCTGATCACGCCCACCTTCCCCCTCTATGTGGCGCAGCTGGGCGGGGAAGAGAGGATCGTGGGTGTGTTGGCCGGGCTGTACGCGTTCACCGCGGTGTTTATGCGGCCGCTCTTGGGTAAGGTGATGAACCGCAGGGGCAGGAAGTTTGTGCTCTATGTGTCTATGCTTGCATCCATCACTGGACCCTTGCTGTACACCTTGAACTGGGGCTTTCTCTTCTTGGCCCTAGCCCGCATCTTCCATGCCACCAGCCTCGCTGGCTTCATTACCGCCAGCCAGACCCTGCTGGCCGAGTTTTCTCCCGAGGGTAAGCGGGGCTCGGTGATCAGCTTGTACAGCGTGGCTAACGGGATTGCCCTGGCCAGCGCACCCGCGGTGGGTTTTGCCCTGGTGGAACGGACCGGTTTTCAGCCGCTGTTTCTGCTGGCCTCGGCAGTGGCGCTTTTGGCCATGCCCTGCATCTCTGCAATCCGGGAGCCCCAGGGGGCGCGGCGCGACAGCCTAGCGGTGGCCACACCAACGCTGCAGCTGCTGAGAAACGGGTGGGTGGTGGTGCCAAGCGCAGTCCTGTTCGCGATCACCATGATCCAAGGCGCAACCCAAGCTTTTCTGCCCCTGCACGGGGTGAGTGTGGGCATGAAGAATGTGGGCATCTTCTTCTCCGTGTATTCAGCAGCATCCATGGTGACCGCGGCCCTCATCGGCTTTGTGTCGGACAAGGTGGGGAGGAAAACCCTGGCAGTGCCGGCCCTGCTGCTCATCGTGGCGGGCACGCTCTGCCTGACCTTGCTGCCCAGCTTCCCCATGCTCATCGTGGCCGCGGTGTGCATGGGCGGCGGGTTTCCTGCCACCTACAATTCTCTGCTCGCCCTGATCTTGGACCGGGCCAGCCTGGCGGACAGGCCGCAGGCCGTGGGGATCTATGCCAATGCCTATGACTTGGGCGTATCCACAGGTTCCATGGCTTTAGGCGTGATTGCCCACCTCTCCTTTAACCTGCTCTGGATCTTCGCCGCCAGTTCCGCCGGCCTGGGCGTTTTGCTCACCCTGTTTGCACTGCCGGGCGAGACTGTCAAACGCAGACGAGAACTGGCGGGCTGACCTTGAACTGCTTGTAATCGTGAGCTGCCACGGGAAATTCAACAGCATAACAACCTAAGGAGTGACAGACATGATTCGCATCTACTTTGCTGGTCCACTGTTTACCTCTTACGAGCGTAGATTCATTGATGAATGCGCTGCCAAGCTGCGCAAGGAAGGCTTTCAGGTCTTCGTTCCCCATGAGAAAGGCCAAAACAGAACCCCTGAAGAAGCAGCCCGCTTTGCCAGCTTGTCGCTGCGGGAAAAAGCCATCGAGATCTTCAATGTGGACTATGAAGGGGTATCCTGGGCCAATGTGCTCATTGCCCTTTTAGATGGTACTCAAGTGGATGACGGTACCGCCAGCGAGATCGGGATTTTCACTGAGCAGATGCTCGCGGGCCAGGACAAGCTGGGCATCTTCGGCCTGGCCGACGATCAGCGGGTCAAACCGGGCAGCGATAGCGGGGAAGGGAAAGGCCTGAACTTCTTCACCGTTGGCTGCATCTACAGAGTTGGCGGCAAGGTGTACGGCACCATCGAGGAGATCATTGAGGAACTGAAAAAGCTGGAGCAGTAGAGAGTTTCAGAAAGATAGAGGAGGTCTGCAAGATGGCAACCACACATATCGGTGCGAATAAAGGTGATGTGGCCAAAACGGTGTTGATGCCCGGCGATCCGTTGAGGGCCAAATTCATCGCCGAGAACTTCCTGGAAGATGCCTTCTGCTTCAATGAAGTACGGGGCATGCTGGGCTACACCGGTTATTACAAAGGCAAACGCGTGTCCGTGATGGGCAGCGGCATGGGCATGCCTTCGCTTTCCATCTACGCCCATGAGCTGATTATGGGTTTTGACGTGGAAAACCTGATCCGGGTAGGCTCCTGCGGTGCCTACCAGCCCCATGTGCAGATCCGGGATATTATCCTGGCCCTGGGCGCTAGCTCCAACAACAAGAACAATGAACTGCGCTTTAGGGGTATGAGCTACGCCCCTACAGCCAGTTTTGAACTGCTGCTCAAGGCCTACAACGCGGCCCAGGAAAAGGGCATTCCAGTGAAAGTGGGCAACATCTTAAGTTCCGATTTGTTCTACGGCGATGATCCTGAAGCTTGGAAGGTGTGGCAGAAGTATGGTATTCTGGCGGTGGAGATGGAGACGGCGGAGCTGTACACCGTCGCCGCCAAGTTCGGCCGCAGGGCCCTTTCCATCCTCACCGTGAGCGACTCGGCCGTTACCAAGGAAGCTACCACTGCTGAAGAGCGGGAGAAAACCTTTACGGAGATGATGGAAATCGCCTTAGAAGTGGCAGAATAGGACAAGCTCGCGGAAGGGCCGAGGTAGAGGAGCACTTGCCTGAGTGCAAAGAGGTCGGAGCAAGCTCTCAGTGACTCCTGCAGCGTGTACTGGGCGATCTCCTGGAGTGAGGCGGCTTTTGGTCTTAAGCTGCGTCCGCTAGACGAATCTACAGCGACCCCTGTGTGATCACGATCCGTCTAGCGGCGCGGCAAATAAGACCTCCGCCCAGCTTAGGCCTATTCCCTTGTGCTCGCGCCCATCCAGTTAACAACTCGCTGCCTCCCGCCCTGGAGATGGCCACCTGTCTCCAGGGCCGGGGCGGCTCTGCGGGAAGGTGAGTTAGGGTCATCACTTCCGTATACCACTGCTTTGGGAGGGTGGATTATGGTTACCATACGAGATGTTGCCGCCCGGGCTAACGTGTCCGTCACGACAGTATCCCGAGTTCTGAACAACAAGCCCGATGTAAGTGAAGCGACCACGCGCCGGGTCAAAAAGGCAATCGAGGAACTGGGGTACAAACCCAGCGGCTTAGCCCGCGGTCTAGTCTTGCAGAAAACTAACAGCATCGGCTTGATCATACCAGATATCAGCAACCCCTTCTTTCCAGCCATAGTGAAGGGCATCGAAAGAAGGGCTAAAGAGCTGGGCTACTCCCTCCTGTTGTGCACCACAGACAACGACAAGCAGGAAGAAACAGAAGCGCTGGCCCTTTTGCGCAGCAAGCAGGTAGATGGGATCATCCTCTCCTTTTCGCTGCAGAGCCAAGAGGCCTTGTTGGAATTGGAAAAGCAGGGGTTTCCCATCGTGCAGATCGACCGCCAGGTCAAAAAGTCAGGTTATCCTGCAGTGACCATTGATAACCAGAAATCAGCCTTCAAAGCCACCGAGTTCCTAATTAACCAGGGCCACACGAAGATCGGGCATGTGACGGGGGATCTCAATGTGGAAACGGCCCTGCAGCGCCTGGACGGTTTTCGCCTGGCCTTGAGGAAACACGGGGTGGAGTACCGCGAGGACTGGGTACTGCCCGGTGATTTCGGCCGAGAAACGGGCAAGGCCTGCATGGAGAGGTTCATTGCCATGTCTGAGCGGCCAACGGCCATTTTCTTTGCCAATGATCTCATGGCTTTTGGGGCCTACGAGGCCATCTTCAACCACGGGCTGAATATTCCTGAGGACTTTTCCATCATCGGGCACGACAATATCGATGTTGCGTCTGTAATCAAGCCGGGGCTCACCACGATGGAACAACCCCAATACCGGTTGGGTCAGATCGCCGCAGAGAAGCTGATTGGCATGATTGAAGGGAAGCAGGACAGCCCGGCACAGACCGTTGTTCTGGGAAGTGACCTAGTAGTGAGGGAGTCGGTGAAGCAGATCGCGCCATAGGCCGGCTTAACCAAGGATGGAGGAATGCAGTGTGCTTAAGCAGGAAGCGAAGTTTTTAGAGGTTATCCAGAGGGATGGAGTGGCTTCCTTAGCCACCTGCGGCCCGGATGGTGTACATCTTGTCGCCACCTGGAACCGTTTCTTGATGGTGCAGGATGAGATGCTCCTGATTCCCGCCGGAGGGTATAGAAAGACGCAGAGCAATACCGAGAAGGGAAGTTTGGTGCAGCTGCTCGTGGGTTCACCCGAAGTGGAAGGGAAAAGCGGGAAGCCTGGCTGCGGTTATCGCTTAACTGGACAAGCGGAGTTTCACGAGACAGGCGTCTATTTCCAAGCGATCAAGGAGCAGTTCCCCTGGGCTAGAGCGGCTCTAGTACTGCGGGTGGAGAAGATTGAGCAGTTGATGTAGACTGCGGAAAGCAGGAAACCCCTCTGTACTGGTAACAGGACCGGGACAGAGGGGTTTTTGGTTGAGCTGCGGGGCTTCACTATCGATGCCGCCAGATAATCTCCCGCTTCTGCACATCGATCACACCTTTGGGTGTGAGTTTGTAGTAGGGGCTCACCGTTAGGGAGAGCACAGTGAAGAAGACCAGGGCCCGTTCGTGCACCACTCCCAAACGGCTCATCTCCTCTTCGAACTGGCGCACTTGCTCTGCGATTTGGGCAGCAGGTTCATCGCTCAAGAGTCCCGCATAGGGGAGGTGCACTTTGGCTGTCACCTGACCTTGCTCCACGGCCACAAAGCCGCCCTGCAATCTGGCCAATTCAGAAATGGCGGTGAGCAGGTCGGGGAACTGCCCCACAGCAATCACGCTGTGACTGTCGTGAGCTACGGTGGAGGCGATGGCCCCTCTCTGCGGTCCGTAATTCTTCACAAGGCAGAGGGCCACTTCTTTGTTGGGGCTGTGCCGGGTGGTAGCCAAGCACCAAGCATACCCCGGTGGAAGTGGATCTGTGTAGGGATGTCCCTGCCAGTCCACCCATTCCAGTTGAGTCGTGGTGGTTTCACCGTTACTCACCAGGGCTGGAAGGGGGCCCTCTGTGGCTATGGTTAGATCCTCAGGCGAAATGGCGGGAATGTGCATGGGCCCGCCCACAGGGTCAAGCTCCATTGTGGGCAGTTCTTCGAGCCATGCACGGACATCCCGTCCCCGGTAAAAGACCCGTTTGGGCACAAGTTCCTGCAGAGACTCTGTTGTCCAGAAGTTGGCCCAAAAACCGGGGCTGATGATGCCCACATTACGCAGGCCCAGGAATCTGGCCGCGCGCACCGTGGTGGAAGCGATGGCCTGCAGGGGATCTAAGCCTAAGGCGATGGCCTTGCGCACCACAGTGTTGATGTGCCCTTGGGCAAAGCGGGAGGGCGCGTAGTCATCGGTGATGAGCAGGACTTGTTCCATGGGCAGCTTCTGCAACGCCTCAACGTTCTCTTGGGTCACGGACTTCTCCTGGAGCTGTACCCACACACCCATGGCCAGTTCACTCGTGATCTTCTCGGGATTCGTGATGGTGTGATCGGCCATGATGCCGTGGGAGAAATAGACCTGCCTGTCTTCTGGAGGCAGTGAAGGACAGTGTCCATCGATGACCAGCCTGCGCTCCTTCGCCCAGTCCAAAATGGGATGGAGGCGGGAGTTGGGGTCCAGCAGTGCAGTGAAGTCCATCACTTCGCCCAAGGCGATAAAGCGTTCCGGATGGCGAGCATACAGCTCCTGCAGCTGTTCCAGACGCAGATCCGCTCCGGGGGTCTCCAGCTCCGTATTGGTAGCTGGCACGCAGCTGGGCAAGGCGAAGTAGATGTCCATGGGCAGGCCCTCACTGGCTCGTACTATCCAGTCCACCCCTTCTACACCTGCCACATTGGCGATCTCGTGGGGGTCGCTGAGGATGGTGCCGGTGCCTGCGGGCAGGGCTGCTTCCACGAATCTTCTGGGGGTAGTGAAGCTGCTTTCGATATGCATATGGGCGTCAATGAGGGAAGGAACTAGATAATCTCCTTCTCCATCAATGATCACCTCTGCTTCGGGTATGGGCTCACCACTGCGGCCCACATAGGCAATGCGGCCATCAGAAACAGCCACCCAGGCTGGCTCTACGGAGAGGGTGCCCACATTGACCAGCTGTATATTCCGCACTACAAGTTGGTAAGTGCCCTTGGATAAGGCCATAGCATTCCTCCGTTCATGTACTTGCGCAGTTGCTAGCCTATTAGTTCGCCAGCGTTTTAGGAAGTCCTGTCCCTGGGGGCGGCGCCTAGAGCAGGATTTGCGCCCGTCAACAGGAATCTTCTATGCAGCGTAGATCAGAGAAACACTTGTGTGAGGGGATGACTTTGAAGATCAACGGCAGGCGTGTCTGGAAAAGAATCGAAGAGCTTGGCAGGATAGGAGCTACGGAAGAAGGCGGCGTGTCTCGGCTGGCCTTCTCCCAGGAAGACCGGCAGGCGACCGAGCTCGTAATAGAGTGGATGCAAGCTGCGGGGCTGCAGGTTAGGAGGGATGCCGCGGGTAACGTGTTCGGGCGGCGCCCTGGGGAAGAGGCAGGCCCTCTGGTCATGGTCGGTTCTCACCTGGACTCTGTGGCCAGCGGCGGCAGATTTGACGGTGTACTTGGAGTTATCCTGGCCTTAGAGTGCCTGCAGGTACTGGAGGAAAACGGCTGTAAGACTAGACTCCCCATTGAAATGGCTGTGTTTGCTGGGGAAGAGGGCAGCAGGTTCCCTGGCTGTCTGCTGGGCAGCATGGCGGTGACTGGGTTGCTGCCGCCAGATTACCCCTACCAAGTGAGGGATGCCCAAGGGATCTTGCTGGCGGACGCTCTGCGCCAGGCGGGACTGGAACCAGAGCGGTTCGGAGAGGCCAAGCGGCGCGGGGAGGACATCAAGGTGTTTCTGGAAGCGCACATTGAACAGGCTCCCGTTTTAGAGCAGGCAGGTAAGCCCGTAGGTATCGTCTCAGCTATTGCCGGGCCCCATCAGTACCATGTAACCATCAGGGGAAGGAGCGGACATGCCGGAGCCACGCCCATGCAGGGCCGGGCAGATCCCATGGTTGCTGCAGCCCAAGTGATCAAAAAGGTGGAAGAATTGGCCTTGACATCCAAAGCGGGCACCAGGGGCACGGTGGGTTTCCTGCAGGCTTTTCCGGGAGGACACAACGTTATTCCCGCTCAAGTGGATTTCACCATCGACTGGCGAGGCATATCGGAGGACGAGCGGGATGCTATCGCTCAGGAAACGCTGGATTACCTAGCACAGATCTGCAAGGAGCGAGGGTTGACCTGGACGGCAGAGGTTACGGCCCACACGGCACCCGTGCAGATCCAGCCGCAAGTGTTGGAGGTTCTGCAAACCACTGCACAGCGGCTGGGGTTGGACTACCATGTCCTGCCCAGCTGGGCCGCGCACGATGCCATGATCATGAGCCAGATCTGTCCGGTCGGCATGATCTTTGTGCGCAGCCAAGGGGGCTTAAGCCACTGCCCTGAAGAGTTTTCCACGCTGGAAGACATTATACTAGGAGGAGACCTTCTGCTTAACGCTCTGCTTACCATGTCCAGAGACCTAAGCCTGTAGGAGGATGGGGGCAACCAACCAGTTCTGGACGCACTACGCGAGGAATAGGAAACCCCTTTGTACTGACGGGTTTAGGTACTCGCCAGTTCAGAGGGGTTACGTTTTGACTCCTCGTGGTTCACGTTCACTGAGCAAACCATGATTGCAGACTGTGGTAAGCCTCACGGTATTTCTTGAGTTTCTTGTCATGAAAGGCAACTTCGTCTTTATCAGGGCGGAACACATCCTTAGGGTGGATGCACGCTTCTGTGGCGTCCTCAAGATTTGTGAAAAATCCCAAACCCACAAGTGCTAACAAACCGGCGCCGAAGCAGGACGCGTCGGCAACGTGCACAGTTTGGACAGGGACGCCAAAAACATCAGCCATCAGCTGGTTCCATCGCGCACTTCGTGTAGCTCCTCCTCCTATTGTGACAATATCGCAGGCTCCTCCAAACAGGTCGATACAGTCCTTAAGGCTATAGGTGATTCCCTCTACAACAGATCTAATCAGGTCAGCCTTCTGGTGTTCCGGCCCGAGGCCGATGAAACAGGCTCTCGTTCTAGAGTCAAAGTGTGGAGAGCCGGTTCCCATCAAGTAGGGAAGAAAAATGAGCGATGGCATGGAGGGGCGACCGAAAGCTTCTTCCAACAACACCTCATAGGCAGTTGTTGCCTGTAATCGCGCCTTCCTTACTTCTCGTTCTCCAATAGTATCACGCATCCATTTCAGACAGTATCCTGCTGATGCCGTTGAGGCGAGAAAAAGGAACCTGTCCTTCTGCACAGATCTGAAGGTGTACGCTTTGCCCAGCAGCTCAGGGGGGACACCGTCTCCAAGGTACATCACCTGACCGGAGGTCCCTACCAAAACACCCATGCGGCCGGGGCGGCTTACACCCAACCCAAGGAGGCCAGTGGCCAAATCTCCGGCTCCCAAGAACACCCTTGTGTCCTCCGGGAGATTCAGGTCCCTTGCAACACCAGGCAGCAGTGTGCCGATTTCGGTGCCGGCTTCCAATACTTCAGGCAAGACTCTCGTTTTCAGTCCTGACAAGCTGACCAATCTCTCACACCATTGTCCCTTGCGAACATCAAAAAACTGGGAACCGGATGCATCACTGAAATCTGTAACGATCTTCCCGGTGAGATAGAAGTTGATGAAGTCTTTAGGGAACAACACGTGCTCAACGAGATCGATGTCATGGTTTCTCGTCCACCAGACCATCTTGGGAAGAGAATAGGCGGTAGCCAGCGGACTACACGATGCTCGTAGGATGGTCTCAGAGTGGCACCGAAGCTCCTCCATCTCATTGATGCACCTGGTGTCAGCCCAGATGATGCAGTTGCCCAGAGGCTCAAGCGATGGGTCAAGTAGCACCAGCCCGTGCATCTGACCTGTCACACAAATAGCTTGTACTTGAGTGTACGCAGAAGGGTCACTCGCTTCCATTGACTTCAGAACGTCTTTGAGTGCCTCTAGCCACTGCTTTGGATCCTGTTCTGCCCAACCGTCTCGGGGGTGCAACGTGGGATATTCCTTATACACACTTGCATGGATTCTCCCCAGGGTGTCAAGACACATGGCCTTGACACCCTGGGTCCCAAAGTCTACGGCAATCACTAGCGGCTCGTTTCGCAAGCCGTGGCACATCCTTTCCCTACAAGGCTTTGATTCTCTTTCTCATCTCGTTCACAATGTCTCTGTTGATGTTGTCGCCACCGTCAACGTTTGCTGATACATACACTCGGGGCGTAAAGCCATCCCTCACCAAAGACTCGACGGTTAACATGTTAAGGCACTGCATGATCGTGGCATTGATAATTGTCGAAGTCGGTGATACTTTCGATTCCAGACCATCTACTGAGAAGTAAGCGTCGCCGACTACACCGCGGTTGTCGATAACAACGTGGGCTACATCCATAAGTCTCAGTTTCGTTTTGTGGCGGGGTTCTCCAGCAAGCGTCTGCTGAAGGGAAGTGATCGCGATTACATTTAAGCCAAGTCTCTTCGCTTCAAGAGCCATCTCAATAGGCAGAACGTTCCTACCCGAATTGGAGAAAACGATTAGCGTATCTCCCGACGCGATCTCGTGTTTCTTGAGAATCAACTGAGCGTAGTTCTCTAGCCTTTCGATCTGACTGCTAATGAAAGCTCCGGCATGAAGCATGACAGATTCCTCAAGGATGGCGTTTACGTTGGCTAGACAGCCGGCTCTATAAAAGAGCTCTTCGGCAAGCATGTGTGAATGGCCAGTGCCAAACAGGTGGATCAACCCATCCCGCTTGATTGTGTCTGCCATCATCTGGCTAGCCTGAAATAGCTGGTCCGATTGAGACCTTTTGACTTCATCCATGAGCGCTGCAATCTCTGAGAAGAAACGTTCTATGCTGGTTATGTTCAATTCTCTTCCTCCCCTGTTACTGCGCAATAGTGATAACTCTATTCTCGCGTATTGAGTCGAGCGTATAGATGGCCGCCATTGCTGCCTTGTAGCCGTCTTCCGCAGTCACAGGCACCGGCTTGTCGTTGATGATGCAATCCACGAAGTACATGATCTCTTCGCGAATGTGGCCCACTACTCGGTCATCTATCTCCGGCCAATGGAGGAGCTCTGGGTAATGAGTCTGCTCATCTGTGTATATGCCAAGGCCGGGGTTATGGACATCTATGTTGATGACACCCTTGGTTCCGACAACTTGCAGGCGTGCATCCAAGGTGGATGGGTATTTTTCTGGGAGGATCCACGAGTTCTCCATCTGGTATATTACTCCGTTTTCGAACTCATACAGCGCTAGGATGCTGTCAAACATGCTAATACCTTCTTCCGGCAGCTTCACCTTGCGGCCTTTCGCGTACACAGTAGCATAGTCGCTGCCCACTAGCCACCTAACTAAGTCCAGATCGTGTACTCCGCTGTGGGTTACTAACTCACAGTGACCAGCATAGTGTCTTGCTCCGAGAATTGGACTGTTCCTGCGGCTTGTTACATGGACGATTTCTCCAATTTTGCCACTTTGAATGAGTTCCTTTGCGACTATGGAACGGGGGTCGAAGCGTACTATATGCGCAACCATGAACTTTTTCGGCGACGCTTTGGCAGCCCGCAGGATCGCATCGCAGTCTTCTTTTGTAACAGCCATGGGTTTCTCAAGTAGTATGTGCTTATTTGCTGCAACGGCGGCTAACGTAACTTCCCTATGAAGGTCATCGGGTACGACAATGGCAACAGCATCAATGTCGTCACGTTGCAGTAGCTCCCTGAAGTTGCTGTAGTGGTCACATTTGAGGGCAGAGGCAACGTCTCGAGCCCTGTTCGGATTTGCGTCACATACTGCTACCAGTTCTGCGTTGGGCAACTGTGAGATGATCTTGGCGTGCTTTTCACCGAAAAACCCGACTCCGATAACTCCTGCTCTTAGCGTTTTCATTTTTACTAAGTCCCCCTTTGGTTCTATTTGATCGCTCCAAAAGTCAAGCCACTAACGATGTATTTCTGGACAAACATTGCGGTGATGAGTATGGGCAGGATCGTGACCATAGATGCCGCAGCTACTTGACCCCAACTGCCCGCGACATCCGTCCATATGCTGGCCACTGCAACAGGCATGGTTTTGGCGCTTCGTCCTGTCAATAGCAAAGCAAAGAGAAATTCGTTCCAGCTAAAGATCATGCAGAAGATAGCCGTAGCTGACAAGCCCGGTGCAGATAGGGGCAAGGTAATTTTGAGAAAAGCTCTGAGTTTGCCGCAGCCATCCACCTCCGCCGCTTCAGACAGCTCCGTGGGAATATCGCGGTAAAACCCTTCCATCATCCACACAACGAAAGGCAAGTTGAAGGATGAGTTGGCTATCACTAGCGCCCACGGTGTATCCAAAAGATTTAGTCGCTGCATGAAGATGAAGAACGGGATTGAAGCAGCGATTGGGGGTAACATGCGAATACTGAGAATCCAAAAGGCCAAGCTTTTCTTGCCTGAGAATGAGATCCGAGATAAGCCATATGCTCCGACTCCGCCGATCAAGAGACTGACAATCGTTGACACCAGCGTGACAAAGATGCTGTTGATCAGGTGCCCCTGAAAACCGGCCCCAGCTGATGATTGACCGCTAAAAACCACGAAGTAGTTGTGAAGACTTGGCTTCGCAAGCAAGCGTGGCGGATACGTGAAAAGATCAGCCATCGTCTTGAACGAAGTCATCAGAATCCAGTAGACGGGGAAGAGAAAGAAAACCAGCGCCATGAGTACTAGTATGTACGTAAGGGCATCAAGCACCACATTTTTCTTTGGTGACCGCATAGCAACAAGACATCCCTTCTACTCAAAGTCACGTGACGATTGTAGTGCTCGGATCATGAGCCTACTCATCGTAACAATGATGATCAGAACGATGATCGACGCAGCACTGGCAAGACCAATTTCGAAATACCTGAATCCTTGGCGGTATATGAAGTAGCTGAGTGTCTCGGTGGAGCTCCCAGGTCCGCCTTTGGTCAAAACGTAAACGGGATCGAAGAACTTGAAAGTATCCATAACCCGAATAAGCGTTACCACAAGAACTACTTGCTTGAGGCTGGGTAGGACGACGAAAAAGAAGGTTTGGGTCCAGTTTGCTCCGTCGACTTTGGCGGCCTCGTACAGCTCCTTGGATATGGAACTGAGTCCTGCCAGAATGAGGAGGATGACAAACGGGGTCCACTGCCACACATCAACTAAGGCAACAGACAATAGGGCCCAACGGCTATCACCAAGCCACAAAGGTGCCTTCACGCCGAGGGACTCGACGAGATATCGGAGAATACCAAAATCAGTGTTGTAGAGCAACAACCACATCAGGGCCGAGACGACAGGAGTTATCATGATCGGGACCAGTATCAGGGTGCGGATTACTCTGAACCCCTTGAGATCCCTCTCCAAGAGCAAAGCAACTGCAAATCCTAGTACAAGTTGAGCTAATACGGCTCCCACTACAAGCGTAACGGTATTTTTGATGGCATCAAGGAACAGAGGTTCTCTGAACAATTTCAGGAAATTGCCTGGACCTGCAAACGACCTTTCATTTGGCTTAAGGAAGTTCCAATTGGACACACTGCTATACAGCGTATAGAGCGATGGAAATATCGAGACACAGAACAATGTCACTAACGTTGGAAGGAGCATCAGCAGCCAAACACGGTTTCGTGGTGTCCACAGCTCTCGGTTCCTTGACGCTGATGCCATAGGTTTCCTGGATATAGAGATCAATCTCCAACACTCCCTACAATATTTGCGCCAAGTGAGCTACTAATACGGGAGGGAAGCCCTCCCGTATTAGTATTGCGCAAGTACTTAGTACTCTGGATTTACTGGGTAACCGGCTTTCTTCATGATCTCGTTAATTCGTTCGGCTGCATCGCTGAGAGCGTCTTCAACCAACTTTTCGCCGGTAAAGGCCAGGTTCAACTCGAGCCCAAGTACGTCTTCGATCTGAACCCATTCGGGTAACCTCGACCTGTAATGTACGCCGTCAGCCAAACCGCTGTGCTCTGCATCGTAGATGAGTTGGAAATACGGGTACTTGGCCAGCAGTTCTGGATCTGAGACAACTGAAAGTCTGCGTGGAACGCCTGGTGTGCCTGGGACTTGTACCCATTCACGATCGAATTCTTTGCTCATCAACCATTTCATGAACGTCCAGGCGGCTTCTACATTTCGGCTGTGTTTGTTGATAACCAGCGTGAATCCTCCAAAGGGCATCGATCCTGGATCGCTGGCGTTGATCTTTGGAAAGTGGAAATAGCCGACCCTACCCTGGACTTGAGAATCATCTGCTGTCTCGAATTGCGGGGAGTTTGCATTGAATACCGCTACCATCCCAGCCTTGCCGTGCATAAACGCGTTCCATCGGTCAATGTTCTCATATTGGAGCACTCCGGGAGGAGCATATTGCGACAACTCCTTGAGCCATTTGGTGGTGAAAATGCCGATTTCTCCGTTGATAGCTGTCGCATAGTTGTTAGGGGGATCAACGAAGATCCTTCCGCCAAAGCCATTGTAATACGCAGCCCAGTCGGTGATGCTTGATGGGCCTCTTTTCATCGCCAGTGACACGCCGTAAAACTCGTTGCCGGGGTCGTTGATGGCTTTGGCAACGTCCAGGAACTCAGCGGCAGTTTCGGGAAGCTTGGTAATCCCAGCCTTTTCAAAAACGTCGGTACGATAGTGCACGTACATGTAGTACGGGGCGAGAGGCAACCCGATAACGCGATCGTTCCATAGTGCCAGCGCTTCCCATGCGCCTGGCAAGATATCGGCTATGTCTAGTTCTTCTCTATCTCTTTGTACCAAATCGGTGATGTCCAAGACATGACCGCTCTCGACAAACTGACCGATCCAGGGCATATCGACCGAAATAAGGTCATATGAGCCGCGTCCAGAAGCCAGCTCCAGGAGGGCTTTCTCCTGCAGGTTCGGGAAAGGAACGCTGTCAATCACGACCTTTATTCCGGTTTCTTTCTCGAATTCTGGCAAGAGTTGTCTAATAGCCCCAACGTACGGATCGGCAACTGTCATGAAATACACTGTGTTGGACTGAGCAAGGGCAATCCCTTGGGCAACGAGCAGACATAAAGTGAGCACAATCACAATCCACGGCGTATGTCTGTGTTTCAAATCCATTACCTCCCTTTTTGTTATCCACTGAACCCAGAAGTAACGACTATTTCTTTATTCTTCACCCCCCTGGTGACCGTCGTTTTTCAACCAAAACGCGCGCAATGACATTGGGGCCCCTTCTACAGCATCGCGATGAGGTTCGACAGTGATGGTGTAGTCTCTGCCTTGGATTACACCTTCGGCATATTCGATTGGCCTGTTGTCCTCTAGATAGGCTATCCTTTGAGTGCGGAAAATGGCTGAACCTACGGGAACATCTAACAGTTCGGCTGTTGAGTGTCCTGCAACCCCAGCGCTATAGACGTCTTTTGCCTTGACAGGGTATAGTCCGACTGAACTCAGTGCGCCGTACACGGATGTGAAAAAATCGTTCAGGCTTAGTCCGTGCTCCGAAGCGATGTCTGCGGGGATGTGAGATGTGACGACAGCCATTGGGTCTTGCTCGATGTAGCGTACTCTTCTTATCAAATACACTTTCCCCGGCTTTTCCAAACCTAGTATTTCTCGGATACGATCATCAGCTTCGTATTCTCTGGCTTCTAAGATTTTGGCCCAAGTCGAATAGCCTTGGCGGGTAATTTCCTCCGTAAAGCTTACGAGGCATGAACCGCGTTGGCTGATCCTAGGTTGAGCGACAAAGGTTCCCTTTCCTTGGACTCTGTAGAGAAGGCCTTCCCGAACCAACTCCGTGACAGCTTGTTTTACTGTCCCTCTGCTGACCTTGAAAAAGGCAGCTAACTCGTGTTCTGACGGGATCCTAGTGTCGGGTGTCAAGCTCAGAATCTGCTCTCGAAGATACTCAACGATCTGAAAGTATAAGGGCAATGGGCCAGAACGATCTATCATGGCAATCCTCCATGCACAGTAAACCAATCATATACTTGACTAGTCAACTAGTAGTCTGAATCTATTATTCTACACCAACACCCCATTTCCTCCTTTGTCAGCAAAAAAGTTTAGTTTTGGTTATCTGGCCTTTTGCTGCTAGAGCGGAGTGGCTATGAACTGTACGCTATGGCAACCGAAGCCAGTATGCCATTGATCGGTTCGTATACTTTCTAGCAGCGCCGCTTCAAGGGATTCAGAATCATTTTGACGACTGGCAGTGTTTTCGCGCGGCAGACCCGCAGGGTAATTGCACTTGTTGGAGAAAGGGATCAATAAACGCGCAGCGCGCATCTTTTTCCACGGCAGATATGGCACTGAACACACCCTTGAGAAAGGAGAAGGACATTGAGCAGGATTGTAGAGATCGCCAAACGAGACTTCAACGGGTTGCTAATTGAGCAGGGCTTTACCTGCGACTGCGGGAAGCACCACGGCACCCCCCTGAAAGAAGTGATTATCAAGGCGGGAGCCCTTGAGCAGGCTGCTGAGGTTGTGAAGAAATACGGGGCTTCGAAAGTTTTTCTCATCGCCGACAAGAACACCTACGCTGCAGCCGGCGAACGGGTGGCCTCCCTGCTGGATCAGGCCGGTATTCCCAAGACCGTCTTTATCTTTGACGACGATTATGTCCAGCCTACTGATACATCTTTAGACAAGGTCTTGGCTGGGTTCGATGCCTCGTGCGATTTAGTCCTAGGAGTCGGCAGCGGCACCATCAACGACATCAGCAAACTGGCAGCCAAGGAGACAGGTGTCCGGTATATCAGCGTGGCCACTGCTCCCTCCATGGACGGCTTTGTTTCTGACACTTCATCCATGGTGATGCAGGGGGTGAAGGTTTCCGTACCCAGCACCGTGCCCCTGGCCGTCATCGCTGATTTAGACGTTTTGACCGCAGCGCCGCGGAAGCTTCTGCAGGCCGGTTTCGGCGACATCATGGCCAAGTACGTGAGCACCTGTGAGTGGCGCATTTCCCACCTGGTCACGGATGAGTACTACTGCGAAGAGATCGCTTCCTTGATGCGCTTGGCAGTGCACAACTGCGTCTCCCATGTGGAGGATTTGGCCAAGGGAGACCATGAAGCGGTTAGGCTGCTCATGGAAAGCCTCATCCTCGCCGGTATTGCCATGAGCTTTGCCGGCACGACTCGGCCTGCTTCCGGCGTGGAACATTACTTTTCTCACCTTTGGGATATGCGCCATCTGGAATTCGACACTCCCAAGAGCCTCCACGGCTTACAGACCGGTATTGGCACTATCCTGTCCCTGGACATTTACGACCAGATCAAGAAAATCGTACCCGATGAAGCCCATGCTCGCCAGTATGCCCAGGCCTTCGACTTGGAGAGCTGGTACGAAGTGATCCGCAGTTACTTGGGCAAGAGCGGTGAGCGTTTGGTAGAGCTGGACAAAAAAGAGCGGAAATACGACAAAGAGGCTCATGCTGAGCGTTTGTCACGAATTATAAATAACTGGGACCAGATTCTAAGGATTATTGACGAAGAAATGCCCTGTGCGGAAGAGCTGCGTAAAAGCTACGAGATTATAGGCTGCCCGGTTTCGCCTGTGGCGATTGGCATCTCCTATTGCGGTACCCGCAGAGCGTTCTTGCTGACGAAAGATATCAGGTTCAAATACAACGCCAGTATGCTCTTGTGGGATCTGGGCAAGTTGGAGGAAGTGGCTCAGTCCTTGTGGCAGGAAGCCAGATAGGCGCATAGAGGCCCGCTTCGCGGCACCTTTGCAGATCAGCTCAAGTTGATAATCGACTCCCCGTCGGTGGACAGTGTCAGCACAGCGCTGTCCATGGCCGGGGAGTCCTTTTTTTATGTTTGCTTTGAACAGCGGTTGTAAACTGTAAGTAGCTGCGGTTAATTTGTACTTTTTAACAGTTAATTAGGCTTAATACTTTGAAGATCGTACATCGTGCCTTGATCTTTTTATGGCGTTGTGTTAAACTAAACGTACTAGATGTTTGGATCAAACACCTATTTGTTGGAGGAGAACAACGGGATTGTGCATAACGACGGGAGGCCGATGCTGTGCTGAAGAGGAGGATGCAGATAGCAGAGCTGATTCGATCCGAAAGGGAGATCAGCATTGCTGAACTGCGCACGCTGTTTCCCG
>Ga0116180_1000678_pt1 | contig 30955 bp, 31 predicted proteins | sample AD_UKC073_MetaG_FD_89804 | JGI IMG/M metagenome (GOLD analysis project Ga0116180, IMG submission 89804) | Active sludge microbial communities of municipal wastewater-treating anaerobic digesters from USA - AD_UKC073_MetaG | ecosystem: Engineered > Bioreactor > Anaerobic > Digestate | place: USA... | reverse complement strand
GCATGACCTTGCAGGGATTGGGCCGGAAGAATCCCTCTGCGCACAGTTCGTCCCCTTTCGGACGCGGGACTGGGAAGGCGTAACCAAACGCGCCGGACTTGAAGCCGAAGTGCTGGCATTCAGCCGAAACCTATGGGCAGCGGTGCTATCATCATGCTCGGCCAAGGTCTTCATCACGATGGGCAAGGTGCCAGCGCGCGAACTGGCAATGCTGTTGAACGCCTCGCCAGAGCCGACAAAGTTGGTCACCGGCTGGGGCAGTGCAACAATCGACCTTTACGCCGCCGACGATGGCCGCAGGGTTATCGGGATGCCTCATCCTAGCCGTTACACTTTGTTCCATCGTGCCGATGGCGAAAGCGGCGTGGCTGAACAAAACTTCCTGATCGCCTTGGGCACAAATTCGACCCACGCTCGGCCCATTGGCAAGCCAGGTCCAAGCTAACGTGCCTCTCGGCTAATCTTCCGGCTGCCAACCTATGAATGCTGCATTCAAGTCAATGATCCGTAACAACAATGTGAACGGACTTTGGCTTGAGAAGTGGGCATAGACCGGATTTCCGACTTTCGGCAGGAAAATTGGCCCGATCAGGCCAAGGCGCTTTGGCTGGGAAGCCTTTAAAACCCTAGGGAAAGTGCCATTGGAAAGGTGGTGCCGCTTACGTGACTCGAACACGTGACCCCATCATTACGAATGATGTGCTCTACCAACTGAGCTAAAGCGGCGAACCAGAGCCGGATGTGGAGGCCCGAGCCGGAATCGAACCGGCGTAAACGGATTTGCAGTCCGGTGCGTAACCACTCCGCCATCGGGCCTCACAAGGTTGGCGCCACTAGCTTAGGCCGGGCGGCGGTGCAAGGCGATTCAGGATATCCGCGCAAAGCGGACTTCGCGGCGGATCGGATCGGCGGATTCGAGCCGGACCGTGATCCGGTCTCCGGGGTGGACCCGGCGGGCGATGGTGCGGGCCACCACCGGCAGATCGCACAACTGAATGCGCGCGCCGGCTTCGCCGAGATCGGTCACCACGGCGGCAAAATCCTCACCCTCGCGCCCCGTCAGGATCGCCGCTTCGGCGAGATCGACCACTGCCCGTTCAACCTGGCCGCTACGCTGCTGCGATCTGGCCATGACCGGGCCAAGCCGGGCGAAGGCCTGACTGACCGAATCGGGCACCGCCCGCCCGTTCGCCACCGCCAGCGCGGCCTGCACCACATAGCGATCGGCCAGCCGCCTGAGCGGCGCTGTGGCATGGGCATAAGTAGCCGCCATCGCCGCGTGCCAGGGGGTAACTCCTGCCTGAAATGGCACATAGCTGGCGCCGTTCCCGGCGCGCCGGATCGCCAGCATGAAGGCGGCCGCACGCGGCTCTGCCGGATCGAGCATCCGCTCGAACTGGGCGAGGCTCGCCTCATGCGGCCAGTCCAGCCCGAAAGCCTCGGCAGTGTGACGCAGCCGCCCCTCGGCCCGCGCGTCCGGCCCCTCCATCACCCGGAAAAGCCCGGTCCCGGCGGCGAGCAGGGCATCGGCAACGGCCAGATTGGTCGCCAGCGAGAGCGCGGCATTGCGCCGCTCTGAAAGCGCCAGTGGACGCAGCCGCAAGGTAAAGTGGCCCAGCGCATCGCGCTCCACCTCCTGCTCGGGCGGATCGACCCGGGCCGCGCCGCGGGCGTCGTCGGCCTCGGCGCCGCGGCGGGCCAGTTCGGCAAAGCCGGGTGGAAGTTCGTCCTCACGAACGCTGTCATAGGCGAGCTTCGCGCGGCTGCGGATCAGCGCGCGCTCCACCCCCTGCAGCACAGCCTTTCCCGCAGGATCGATCCGGCTGGTGAAGATCACCGCCGGGCGCGCCCCATCGGGCAGCAAGCTCGCCGCCCCTTCACTCAGCACCCGGGGATAGAGCCCGGCCTTGCCATCCGGCAGATAGGTGGTTTCGCCGCGCGTCCAGGCTTCGCGGTCAATCGGATCGTCATCGTTCACGAACCAGGCAACGTCGGCGATCGCATAGTGGAGCAGCAGATCGGCCCCGGAAGCCTCGATCCAGAACGCCTGATCGAGATCGGTCGAGCTGGCGGGATCGAGCGTCACAAAGGGCACTGCGGTGCGATCGACGTGATCGGCTGGCGGGCGATGCGCCGCGGCCTGCGCCGCCGCCTCCACCTCGGGCGGAAACTGTTCCGGCACCTTGAACTGGGCGCGGATCGCGGCCAGCCCTTCGGCCAGCAGGCAATCGGGATCGTGCAGCGCTTTCATCGCGCCGGGCTAGCCCCCCTGCCCGCGCTTGCCAAGGCATTGAAAACGGCGACCTCCGCTCAGACCCCGGCGGCATCGAGCGCGGGTTGCAGTTCGGCGCGCAGCAGCGCGACCAGATGGCTCACCTTGGGCGAAAGGTGGCGCCGCGCGGGATAGACCGCCCAGATCGGCTCGTCCTCACTCCGCTGATCGGGCAGTAGCACTTCCAGCCGCCCCGCCGCCACATGATCGCCAAGATAGAACACCGGAAGCTGGCAAACCCCCATTCCCGCCAGGCAGGCTTCAAGCACCGCTGCGCCCGAATTGCATTTCCAGCGGCCTTCGGGGCGATAGGTCTGCCCTTCGCGAAAATGCCACTGCGGGGTTGAGCCGAGCAGGCAATCGTGCCCGGCAAGATCCGCAATCGTGCGCGGGCGGCCCCGGTGCGAAAGGTAATCGCGGCTGGCAACGGTGGCCAGTTCGCGTTGGGCAACGCGGGTGGCGATCAGGCGCGAATCCTCAAGATGGCCGGTCCTGACCGCCAGATCATAGCCGCGCCCGGCAATATCGACGACATCGTTATCAAGGTCGAGCACCACCCGCAGCTGTGGGTTGGCCTGGGCAAAGCGGCGAACCAGCGGCGCGATGAACTTTTCGCCCAGGGCATAGGAGCAGGTCAGCCGCAGCAGGCCGCTGGGTTCATCCTGCGAGGCGACCAGGTTGATCGCCTCGTCCCGGCTTTCGATCAGCCGCTGGCAGTTTTCCAGAAAGGCGGTGCCGGTATCGGTCAGATAGACGGAACGGGTGGTGCGGTTGAACAATTGCGCATCAAGGCGGGCTTCCAGCCGGGCCACCGCGCGGCTCATATGGGTGACAGAGGCATTGAACAGGCGCGCCCCGCCGGTGAACGATCCGGCCCGGGCCACGCAGACGAATTCCTCAATTCCATCCCATCCACCAGCCATGATTGTTGCGCCTTGGAAATAATGATTTGCGAAAATTGCCCATTATCACCGATCAGTTGAAGCGCTAGACCCTGTCACGATATTCGCAACCTTCCGGGGAGAGCCATCATGAAGACCCGCGCCGCCGTCGCCTTTGCACCCAAGCAGCCGCTCGAAATCGTCGAAGTCGATCTGGAAGGCCCCAAGGCGGGCGAGGTGCTGGTCGAGATCATGGCCACCGGGATCTGCCACACCGATGCCTATACGCTCGACGGGCTGGACAGCGAGGGGCTGTTCCCCAGCATCCTCGGCCATGAAGGCGCCGGGATCGTGCGCGAGGTTGGCCCCGGCGTGACCAGCGTAAAGCCGGGCGATCACGTGATCCCGCTCTACACCCCGGAATGCCGCCAGTGTAAATCGTGCCTGTCGGGCAAGACCAACCTGTGCACCGCGATCCGCGCGACCCAGGGTCAGGGCTTGATGCCGGACGGGACCAGCCGCTTTTCCTACAAGGGTGAGACGATCTTTCACTACATGGGCTGTTCGACCTTTTCGAACTTCACCGTCCTGCCCGAAATCGCCGTCGCCAAGATCCGCGAGGACGCGCCGTTCCAGACCAGCTGCTACATCGGCTGCGGAGTGACCACCGGGGTCGGCGCGGTAATCAACACCGCCAAGGTCCAGGTGGGCGATAACGTGGTGGTCTTCGGCCTCGGCGGGATCGGCCTTAACGTGATCCAGGGCGCGCGGCTGGCGGGCGCAAACAAGATCATCGGCGTCGATATTAATCCCGACCGTGAGGAATGGGGCCGCAAATTCGGCATGACCGACTTCCTCAATACCAAGGGCATGAGCCGCGAGGACATCGTGGCCAAAATCGTGCTGATGACCGACGGCGGCGCCGATTATACCTTTGACGCCACCGGCAACACCGAAGTGATGCGCACCGCACTGGAAGCCTGCCACCGCGGCTGGGGCACCAGCATCATCATAGGGGTTGCCGAAGCCGGCAAGGAAATCAGCACCCGTCCGTTCCAGCTGGTCACCGGCCGTAACTGGCGCGGCACGGCCTTTGGCGGGGCCAAGGGCCGCACCGACGTGCCCAAGATCGTCGATATGTACATGACCGGCAAGATCGAGATCGACCCGATGATCACCCACGTCATGGGTCTGGAAGAGATCAACACCGCTTTCGATCTGATGCACGCGGGCAAGTCAATCCGCTCGGTCGTGGTGTTCTGATGTTCAGCCACATGATGCTTGGCTGCAACGATGTGGCTGCGGCAAAGCGGTTCTATGACGCCACCCTGGGCGCCCTGGGCGTTCCGCCGGGAGAGATCGACGTGCAGGGCCGCGCGGTCTATATGCACGGCGGCGGCCGCTTTCTGGTGCGCGTCCCGCTGAATGGCGAACCCGCGCATGGTGCAAACGGCGGCACGCTGGGTTTTGTGGCCGGTTCGGCGGACGCGGTTGATGCCTGGCACGCTGCGGGCCTTGCCAATGGCGGCACCGCAATCGAGGACCCACCAGGCGAGCGTCGCCCGCCTGATGGGCGGGTGCTCTATCTGGCCTATTTGCGCGATCCTTCGGGCAACAAGCTGTGCTGCTCTCACCGGATAGCATGATGGAACAGCTTAGCACCAACCGCAGCCACGGCGGCACACAAGGGGTCTTCAACCATCACAGCGATGTCACCGGCACGGCGATGACCTTTTCGGTCTTCGTTCCCGACCATGCCGAGGGGGCGAAACTGCCGGTGCTGTGGTACCTGTCGGGCCTGACCTGCACCCACGCCAACGTCACCGAAAAGGGCGAGTTCCGCGCCGCCTGCGCCAAGGCCGGGGTGATCTTCATCGCGCCCGACACGTCCCCGCGCGGGGACGCGGTTCCGGATGACGAGGGCTATGATTTCGGCAAGGGCGCGGGCTTTTACGTCGATGCCACGCAGCAGCCGTGGGCGGCGAACTTCCGGATGCGCAGCTATATCGAGCAGGAACTGCCCGCGCTGATCGCCGATCAGTTCCCGGTGGCCGACATGGCCCGGCAGGGGATCACCGGCCATTCGATGGGCGGCCACGGCGCGCTGACCATTGCGCTGCGCAATCCCGGCCGGTTCAGATCGGTCAGCGCCTTTGCCCCGATCGTCAGCCCGCTGAACTGCCCGTGGGGCGAAAAGGCGCTGGGCGGATACCTTGGAGCGGATCAGGCCGCCTGGCGCGAATACGATGCCTGCGCCCTGATCGAGGACGGCGCGCGCCTGCCCGATCTGCTGGTCGATCAGGGCGATGCCGACAATTTCCTGCACGAACAGCTCAAGACCGGGCTGCTGGTCATGGCCTGCCGCAAGGCCGGTATTCCGGCGACGATCCGGATGCAGCCGGGCTATGACCATTCCTATTACTTCATCTCCAGCTTCATGGCCGATCATGTGGCCTGGCACGCGGAGCGGCTGACCCGGTGAGCCGCGAGGCGGACCTTGCGGCGATCATCGCCGATCATGCCCAACGGCCGGGCGCGATGATCCCGCTGCTGCACGATGTCCAGGCAGCATTCGACTGCATTTCGGCCGAGACCGAAGCGGCGATTGCAGCCGCGCTCAACCTCAGCCGGGCCGAGGTGCACGGGGTGGTCAGCTTCTACCACGATTTTTCCGCTACCGCCGATCCGCGCCCGGCAATCGAGCTATGCCGGGCAGAGGCCTGTCAGGCACGCGGGGTGGAAGCGCTGGTCGCGGCGGCGCAGCAGGCCGCCGGAGATCGGGTACGGATCAAGCCGGTCTATTGCCTGGGGCTGTGCAGCGTAGGTCCGGCGGCGCGGGTGGGCGATGATCTGCACGCCCGGCTGGATCAGGCCGCACTGGTCAAGCTGGTGCAATCGGCATGAACGCGGTGCGGATCAGCGACGATGCCCTGGCGCTGGCCTGCGGTGCGAATGCAGTTGCGGCAGCTTTCGAGGCTGCGGGCTGGACGGTTGAGTGGGTCTCCTCATGGGGGATGCACTGGCTGGAACCGCTGGTCGAGGTGAACGGGATCGGCTGGGGGCCGATGACGGCGGACCGGGTCGGCGAAGTCATCGAAGGCAGGGCCGATGATCTGTGCATCGGCCCGATCGCCGCGCACCCCTTCATCGCCAGGCAGCAGCGGCTGACCTTTGCCCGGGCCGGACGGACCCGCCCGCTCAGCCTTGAGGACTACGCCGCCACCGGCGGCTGGCAGGGGCTGGAACGGGCGCGTTCGCTGGACCCCGCGCAGGTAATCGCCGAAGTCATCGCCTCGGGCTTGCGTGGACGCGGCGGGGCGGGCTTTCCCGCCGGGATCAAATGGCAGACCGTCGCCATTGCCCCGGGCGGCGAGAAGTATGTGGTCTGCAACGCCGACGAGGGCGACAGCGGCACCTTTGCCGACCGGATGCTGATGGAGGGCGATCCGCTCCAGCTGCTTGAAGGCATGGCGATCTGCGCCCATGCGGTTGGCGCCGGGCACGGCTACATCTATGTCCGCAGCGAATATCCCCACGCCATCGCCAAGCTGAAGTCCGCTTTAGCTCTGGCGGAATCGCGGCTTGCGCCGTTCACGGTTGAGGTGCGGGTCGGCGCTGGAGCCTATGTCTGCGGCGAGGAAACCGCGCTGCTCAACAGCATCGAAGGCAAGCGCGGAGAGGTGCGCGCCAAGCCGCCTTTGCCCGCGCTGGAAGGACTGTTCGGCAAGCCGACCGTGGTCAACAACGTGCTGACCCTGGCCGCCGTGCCGCACATCCTCTCCCCCGGCGGGGCCGAATTTTACGCCCGGCTGGGGATCGACCGTTCCAAAGGCACCATGCCGATCCAGCTGGCCGGGAACGTCCGGCATGGCGGGCTTTATGAAACCGCCTTCGGGATCACGCTGGGCGATCTGGTCGGCCGGATCGGCGGCGGAACCGCCAGCGGCCGCCCGGTCAAGGCGGTGCAGGTCGGCGGGCCGCTTGGCGCCTATATCCACCCGAGCCAGTTCGATCTGCCCTTCGATTACGAGGCTTTTGCCGCCGCCAATGCACTGATCGGGCATGGCGGCGTGGTGGTGTTTGACGACAACACCGATATGGCCGCCCTGGCCCGCTTCGCCTTTGAATTCTGCGCGGCGGAAAGCTGCGGCAAATGCACCCCGTGCCGGATCGGATCGACCCGCGGCGCCGAACTGATCGACCGGCTCCGCGCCGGCGGCAAGGCGCAGGCCGACGCGGTTGAGGCCCTGCCGCAGATGCACAACGCCCGCAAGGCCGGGCGCAGCCGCGAGGAAAGCCTGAACCTGATCGAAGACCTGTGCGAGGTGATGCAGCTTGGTTCGCTCTGCGCGCTGCGGGTTCACCCCCTATCCGGTGCGCTCTGCCCTGAAGCACTGGCCAGAGGATTTCGCGTGATCCTGGGCGCGGTTCTGGCGGGCGGGCAATCGACCCGCTTTGGCAGCGACAAGGCGCTGGCGACGCTTGGCGGCGAAACGTTGCTGCAGCGCGCGGTCGATCGGCTGTCGGCCTGGTGCGATGCGGTGGTGGTGCTCGGCCGCGAACAGGCCCCCGCCCCCTGCCTGGCCGACTGGCCGCGCCCGGGCATGGGCCCGCTTGGCGGGATCGCCGCCGCGCTGCACCACGCCCAGGGCGAGGGCTTTGCCGCGGTGCTGACCTGCGGCGTCGATTCGGTTGGCCTGCCCGAAGACCTGCCCGCCCTGCTCTCCCCCGCGCCCGCCTATCTCGCCGATCAGCCGGTCATTGCGCTCTGGCCGGTCAGCGCGGTTCCGGCGATCGAGGCGATCCTGGCGGGCAATGGCAAGCACTCGCTCCGCGCCCTGGCCGAACGGGTCGGCGCAAGGGCCGTGCGGCTCGATCACAATCCTGCTAACATCAACACGCCGGAAGACCTGGCACAGGCGGAGAAGCGCCATGGGTTATGAACGGCAGCCAGATTTCGGAACGCCTGAGGTTTGCGCCGACAAGCTGGTCAGCCTGACCATCGACGGGCGCAGCGTGACCGTGCCCGCAGGCACCAGCGTGATGCGCGCGGCGGCCAGCAGCGGCGGTTCGATCCCCAGCCTCTGCGCGACCGACAGCGTCAAGGCCTTCGGATCGTGCCGGATGTGTCTGGTTGAAGTGGACGGGATGCGCGGCACCCCGGCCAGCTGCACAACCCCGGTGGCCGAGGGCATGGTGGTCCGCACCCAGACCGAAAAGCTGGCCCGGCTACGCAAGGGGGTGATGGAGCTCTACATCTCCGACCACCCGCTCGATTGCCTGACCTGCAGCGCCAACAAAGACTGCGAATTGCAGGATACCGCCGCCGAAGTGGGCCTGCGCGATGTCCGCTATGGCTATGACGGGGCGAACCATCTGGGCGGAAAGCCCGACCTTTCGAACCCCTACTTCCTGTTCGCGCCGGACAAATGCATCGTCTGTTCGCGCTGCGTGCGCGCCTGCGATGAGGTTCAGGGCACCCTTGCGCTTTCGGTCAACGGGCGCGGGTTTGCTTCGAAGATCGGCGCGGGGCAGGCGGCGGACAGCTTCCTTTCGTCCGAATGCGTCAGCTGCGGGGCCTGTGTTCAGGCCTGCCCTACTTCCGCCCTGATGGAAAAGAGCGTCAAGGAACTGGGCAAGCCCGAGCGCGCGGTGATCACCACCTGCGCCTATTGCGGGGTCGGCTGCACGTTCCGCGCCGAGCTGAAAGGCGAACAGCTGGTCCGCATGGTCCCGTGGAAGGACGGCAAGGCCAACCGTGGCCATTCCTGCGTCAAAGGCCGTTTCGCCTGGGGCTATGCCCGGCACCAGGACCGGATTACCACGCCGATGATCCGCGATAGCGTGGACGAACCCTGGCGCGAGGTCAGCTGGGACGAGGCGCTGGCCTTCACCGCCGCGCGGCTTGGCGCGATCAAGGCGCAGTATGGCCCGCGCGCGCTGGGCGGGATAACCTCAAGCCGCTGTACCAACGAAGAAACCTTCCTTGTGCAGAAGCTGGTCCGCGCCGGGTTCGGTTCGAACAATGTCGATACCTGCGCGCGGGTCTGCCATTCGCCCACCGGCTATGGCCTGTCCAAAACCTTCGGGACCAGCGCCGGAACGCAGGATTTCGACAGCGTGATGGCGGCGGACGTGGTGCTGGTGATCGGCGCCAATCCCACCGATGGCCACCCGGTTTTCGCCAGCCGCCTGAAGCGCCGCCTGCGGCAGGGTGCAAGGTTGATCGTGATCGACCCGCGCCGGATTGATCTGGTCCGCAGCCCGCATATCGAAGCTGCGCATCACCTGGCTTTGCAGCCCGGCACCAATGTCGCGGTGCTGACCGCCATGGCCCATGTGATCGTCACCGAAGGCCTGACCGACGAGGCCTTCATCCGCGAGCGCTGCGATTGGGACGAGTATCAGGACTGGGCGCGGTTCGTGGCCGAGGAACGCCACAGCCCCGAAGCGCTGGAAGCCGTCACCCGGGTGCCTGCTGCTGACCTGCGCGCTGCCGCGCGGCTTTTTGCGACCGGCGGCCCCGGTTGGTCGTCAGACCAGAGAAGCAGGCCAAACTCCGCGATCTATTACGGGCTTGGCGTGACCGAGCATTCGCAAGGGTCGTCCACCGTGATGGCCATTGCCAACCTCGCCATGGCCACCGGCAACATCGGCCGCCCCGGTGTCGGTGTGAACCCGCTGCGCGGGCAGAACAACGTGCAGGGCAGCTGCGACATGGGCAGCTTCCCGCACGAACTGCCCGGCTATCGCCATGTCTCGGGCGCGGCGGTGCGCGAAGAGTTTGAGGCGGATTGGGGCGTTGCCATCGATCCCGAGCCGGGCCTGCGCATCCCCAATATGCTTGACGCCGCGATCGACGGCAGCTTCCGCGCGATCTACATTCAGGGTGAAGACATTCTTCAGTCCGATCCCAACACCCATCATGTCGCCGCCGGGCTGAAGGCGATGGACTGTGTGATCGTCCACGACCTGTTCCTCAACGAAACCGCAAACTATGCCCATGTCTTCCTGCCGGGCAGCACTTTTCTGGAAAAGGACGGAACCTTCACCAATGCCGAACGGCGGATCCAGCTGGTCCGCAAGGTGATGGAGCCGGCGAACGGCAAGGCGGACTGGGAGGTGACACAGGCGCTGGCCAATGCGCTGGGGCTGGCCTGGAACTACTCCCACCCGCGCGAGATCATGGACGAGATCGCCCGCCTGACGCCGACTTTCGCCGGGGTCAGCTTTGACCGGCTGGAAGCCGAAGGATCGCTGCAATGGCCGGTCAATGCCGCCAACCCGAACGGCAGTCCGATCATGCACGCCGATGGCTTTGTGCGGGGCAAGGGGAAGTTCATCGTCACCGATTATGTCCCGACCGATGAGAAGACCGGGCCGCGCTATCCGCTGCTGCTGACCACGGGCCGCGTGCTGAGCCAGTACAACGTCGGCGCGCAGACCCGGCGCACCGCGAACAACGTCTGGCATCAGGAAGACCTGCTGGAAATCCACCCGCTCGATGCCGAAAATCGCGGGATCAAGGGCGGGGACTGGGTGCGCCTTGCCAGCCGCACCGGCGAAACCACCCTGCGCGCCGAAGTGACCGACCGGGTCGCGCCGGGCGTGGTCTATACCACCTTCCACCACCCTGCGACCCAGGCCAATGTCGTCACCACCGACTATTCGGACTGGGCCACCAATTGCCCCGAATACAAGGTGACGGCGGTGCAGGTCCTGCCCAGCAACGGACCCTCCGAATGGCAGGAAAGCTATGCCTCGTGGTCCGAAAAGAGCCGCCGCGTGGCGCGCGAGCCGGCGGAATAGCGCGGATGGACCTTGAGCGCCTGACCTATATGGCCAACCAGATCGCCCGCAACCTCGCTCCGCAGGGTGACGCGGCGATCGACCTGACCTGCCAGCACATCCGCGACTTCTGGGACCCACGCATGAAAGCCGCGATCCTGACCGGAGACCGCAGCGGCCTGAACCCGATCGCACGGGCGGCGGTGGAGCGACTGGAAGGTTAGGTTGCGCCGGGCGCAAATGGATGGACGGCCGGTTGCTGGCGCCATCACGCCAATGTGGCGATGGTGGGAATGTGGAGGGGAGCAGCTGTGTGCGGAGCAATCCTCGCCCAACCTGTCGCACTAAAGCAGCTCAGCGGCTGACCTTATAATACAAGTCGGCGCAAGACGGTTGTCCGTTCCGAGGGCAGAATTCTTGACCGCCGCCAGAGGTCCATGGCGATAGGGACGCGCTTGCCCCGCAACCACGAACCCTAGTTCCTGGACGGCATTCAAGCGCGATGTGCCTGCGAATGTTTCCCCAATCACTGTGCGACAGCCGTGCGCATCGGCGTATGCCAGCCGCACCACATCCAACGTGCGGCTGAGCCCCATGCTCGCATATTTTGGCATCACGAACAGCCGGGAAAGCACCGCGATCGGCGCCGGCAGGTCAGCCGGAAGGACATCGGCATAGATTTCGGCGTGAGGAACCCCGTCGAGCCGATCATGGAGTGTCAAGCGCGCTGCTGCAACCGGCGCGCCATTATCGATAATTGCCCAATGCAGCGCCGCGGCATCGAATTCGTCGCTCCAGCGTTCGATATCGGGAAAATCGGGTCGCCGCGCGCGCCACGCCTGAACCCGCAGGCGATAGACTTGCTCCAGCATGGCAGGATCGTCAATTGGCACTGCCTCCAAGTTTGCCCACCTTCTGAACAGATTGCGGCTTTACCAGCCCCGGATCACCAATTTAGCTTTCTACGAAAAATCGGAAACCCCCTTTAACTGCTTAGCAGGTGCGGACAACGTTGTCGCGTCCACCCAATCCGCCCGATCCGCCTAGGGATCGACGAATTCGCCCCGGCGTTTTTCCATCTGGCTCATTACGGCCTCGATCTGGTTCTTGCTGCCGATCAGGGCCTGTTGCTCGACGCTTTCGGCCATCAGCACTTCGTCCTGGCTGTCTTCCAGATAGCGGCCGAACAGGCGTTTGGCGGCGCGTTGGGCGTGGGGGTTGCGGTTGGCGATTTCCGCCGCGATGGCATTGGCGCGGGCGACCGGGTTGGGATCGACGATCGTGGCAAAGCCATACTCACCGGCCTGCTCACCGGTGAATTCGCGGTTGGTGTAGGTCAGTTCGCGCAGCACATCGTCGCGCACCAGCCCGCGCCACAGGGCATAGCCGCCCATATCCGGCACCAGCCCCCACTTCATTTCCATCACCGCCATCCGCGCGGTCGGATCGACCACCCGGATGTCCGCGCCGCTAGCGATCTGGAGACCACCGCCAAAGCAGACCCCGTGGACCGCCGCGATCACCGGCACCGGCAGCTTGCGCCACTGCATCGCCACTTGCTGGGCATGGTTGGCATTGCCGTGGGTTCGCTCGGTCAGGGGCACCCGGTCATGCCGGGCGGTATTGGCCATGCTGGTCAGGTCGAGACCCGCGCAAAAGCTGCGCCCTTCGCCGGCCAGGACCACGGCGCGCAGCCCTTTCAGGTCATACAGCGCGCGGCCGGCATCGACCAGCGCGGCGAACATATCCGGATCGATCGCATTCATCTTGTCAGCCCGGATCAGCCGGACCTGGGCCACACCATTGTCTTCCATGGTGATACGGACCCGATCGCCGGGCATCACTTCAATCGTCATCGCACTCTCCCACGGCATCAGGACACCGCCATGCGGTAATCCTCGCCCATTCGCAGGTATCCGTCCAGCGGCAAATCATCGGTTCTGATGTCGATCGGCCGCCGGGTCTGCCGCAACCGGTAGGCTCCGTCAGGCAGCGTTTCGATCAGGTCGGAAATTCCCGCCAGCCGCAATTTTCCGCGCAAGCGGCTGACGTGAACCGCCAGGCTGTTGGTTTCGGGCCGGAATGCAAGCCGCCAGACATCGGACAGCAGTTCGCGCGGGCTGACCGCCTCGCCCGGCAGGTCCGCCAACCGCCACAGCAGCGCGAATTCGCGGGGATGCAAGCCCAGCGGTCGCCCCGCGACGAACCCCTCCCGCGAAAGCAGATCGATCTTCAGCGCGCCGATCTGGCGATAGCGCGGCAAGGCCTGGGCCAGATGGGTCAGCCGCAATACCCGGTATTCCAGCTCTTCCAGCGAGGTCCCGAAATCGAGCGCATCGCCAAAGCCCATCCGCAGCATCCGCGCGCGCTCGGCCGTGTCGGAAACCTCAAGCAGCATGATCCATTTGCGCTCGGTCGAAGAGGCTCCGGCCAGATGCAGCCAGCGCGTCAGCGGCAGCTCCCTGGGTCGTCCGAGCATGGCAAGAGCGCCGTCTTCACTTGGCGCACACTTGTCCGCCACCAGGCGCCAGCCTAGCCGGCGCAGGTCATAGGCAGCGGGAACCGATCCCGCCGAGAACCAGCGAAATTGCCGCAAAGTGCCCTCGCAAGGCTAAACCCGACCCGGCGTAAACAGCAGCACAGATCGGCAACCCCCCGCAAGAGGGGGTTCCCCTATCTGCACCGCCCCTTCCCCAGAAAAGGCCGGGTTCAGGCTGCGCTGGTGTTCACACCCATGCTGGCCAGATAGCGCCGCACGTTGCGCGCGGCCTGGCGCAGGCGCTGCTCATTCTCGACCATGGCGATCCGGACATAGCCTTCGCCTTCTTCGCCATAGCCGACGCCCGGCGCCACCGCGACTTCAGCATGGGTGAGCAGTTGCTTCGAAAATTCGAGGCTGCCCATCTCCTTCAGCGCGGGCGGCAGCGGCGCCCAGGCGAACATCGAGGCCTTTGGGCTGGGAATTTCCCACCCGGCCCGGCCGAAACTTTCAACCAGCACGTCGCGCCGCTTCTGGTAGAGCGCGCGGTTTGCCTCAACGATGTCCTGCGGGCCGTTGAGCGCGGCGCAGGCCGCCGCCTGGATCGGGGTGAAGGCGCCGTAATCAAGGTAGCTTTTCACCCGCTTGAGCGCCGCGATCAGTCGCTGGTTGCCGACCGCGAAGCCAACCCGCCAGCCGGCCATGCTGAAAGTCTTGGACATCGAGGTGAATTCCACCGCCACGTCCTTTGCCCCCGGCACCTGCAGGATCGACGGGGTCGGGTTGCCATCAAAGTAAAGCTCGGAATAGGCGAGGTCGGACAGGATCCAGACCTTGTTCTCCTTCGCCCAGGCCACCAGTCGTTCGTAAAAGGCCAGATCGACCGTTTCCGCCGTCGGGTTGGAGGGGTAGTTCACGATCAGGATCGACGGGCGCGGAACGGTGAAGGCCATCGCCCGCTCCAGCGCTGTGAAATAGGCATCGTCGGGCGTGGTCGGAACCGAACGGATCGTCGCCCCGGCGATGATGAACCCGAAAGTGTGGATCGGATAGCTGGGGTTGGGCGCCAGCACCACATCGCCCGGCGCGGTGATCGCGGTGGCCAGGCTGGCCAACCCTTCCTTCGATCCCATGGTCATCACCACTTCGGTTTCGGGATCAAGCTCGACCCCGAAGCGGCGCGCGTAATAGTTGGCCTGAGCCTTGCGGATGCCGGGAATGCCCGAGCTGGCCGAATAGCCGTGAGCGTCGGGCTTCTGCGCAACTTCGCACAGCTTGTCGATCACGTGCTGGGGCGGCGGCAGATCGGGATTGCCCATGCCAAGGTCGATAATGTCCCTACCGGCGGCGCGTGCTGCGGCCCGCATGCCGTTGACTTCGGCGATGACGTAGGGCGGCAGGCGCTTCATGCGGTAGAATTCTTCGGACATCGGACCTTTCCAGAAAACAGGCGCGTCACCAGCGGCGCGCAGTGCGCCTTATCGTGGATTGGCGGGCTTTGCGCCAGTCCGTTTGAGAAAAATCGCCATGGCCGCCAGCGGCAGGGTCCAGGCCAGCCAGCCGTCTATCGCATAGAAAGCCTGATAATACCGCGGATTTCCGAAAATCGCGAACAGTGCCAGATAGATGCGAAAAAATACTGCGCCCGTGGTGACCGCCGCCATCAGCAGCATACAGGCCCGGTGCCGGGCCACCCGGCCAGCGCGAATATGGTACAGGCCAAGGCCGAGCAAGGTCAGCCAGACCGCCCCCTGCGCGGCGAAACCCCAGGCTGAAATCGCCGTTACCGGGGCGATCAGCGCCACCGGAAAGGCTGTTATCCCGGCCAGAGCCACCATCGGGACGGTCAGCCAGGCCAGCCGCCGATGCCAGACCGGCCGCCTGGTCAGCATCAGCATTGCCGGGATCAGCAGCAGGGTCAGTGCTCCGGTAATCATGTGCACCGGAAAAATCCAAGGCAGCAACTCGGCCTTGACGTAAAGTGCTTCGGGAAAGTCTTCGATCTTCCACGGAGCGAGAAGCGCTTTCCAAGCGGTCTGGACAAGGAACAGTCCGCCTGCAATGACCAAGCAAACGGACACGGCGTTGCGGAGTCTTGGTCCTGGTCCGGCCTTGTCGTGAGAGGAGCTTGCCATGCGCGCCTTATCCCACCCGATCGCCACCCTGTCGATTGCCCTTGGTCTTGTTTCCGGCCTGCCCGCAGCGGCATCCGCCGCCACGCCCGCCAGCCCCTATTGGGGGCGCTGGACCGTTGCCGATCGGGGTGCCGCCTATTCAAGCCGCGGCCGCGAATACAAGACGATCGACATTGCCCCCTGCGGCAAGGATTTCTGCGGCGTCAGCGTGGCCGATAATGGCAAGTGCGGACCGGTGCTGTTCCGCTTTCTGATGAAGCGCGCGGATGGCAAGGACGAGCTGCGCGGCCATGGCCGCTGGGGATCGGCCCGCAAGAACGTGCTGATCTGGCTGTTCGATGATGATCAGGGCCGATCCAACCAGCGGATGAAGCTCTATCTTGGCGATGGCTATGACTTTGGCGAACGGTCGGAGAATATGCCGAAATTCGAAGCGGAATATCGCCGCAGCGGTGTCGCCCGCTGCAAGGCCAGGTAATCGACACACAAGGTATTGGAAGTCACGCATGACTCAGCCGAACGATCCGTCCGAACTGCTTGGCACCTTGCTCACCGCGCCGCAGCAGCTGTTCAGTCTGTTCAATCCCGAAGTCGGCGATATGTCGGCCAGCGATCTGGCGCAGTGGACCAGCGTCGCCCAGCGCCTGCAAAAGCTGTGGTTCGATTTCCAGAGTGAACAGGCGGTCGGCGCGATCGGCAATCTGCCCGCCATGCTCTCGGACCCGGGTCATTTCGGTGAGGCGATGCAGCACTGGATGAATATCCTGCCGCTGACCAATCCCGATGCCCAGAAGAAGATGTGGGAAGACGGCCTGAACCTGTGGCAATCGGTGCTGGGCCAGTACGGCATTGGCCAGTCGGCGGGAGAGGACAAGGCGGAACGGTCCGATCTGCCCCGCAAGGACCGCCGCTTCGCCGATCCCAAGTGTCGCGATCAGCCGTTCTACGCGCTGGTTCACCAGACCTATCTGATGCTGGCCGAACAGGTTCTGGCGATGGCCGAAGGCGCGGCCGGAGAAGACAAGGCCCGGGGCAACCAGATCCGTTTCGCCACCCGGACCCTGGTCGATGCGCTGAGCCCGGCGCTGTTTCCAATGCTCAACCCGCAGGTCATGGAAAAGGCCGTGGCAACGCGCGGTGAAAGCCTGGTCAAGGGCTTTGAGCACCTGTTGACCGACCTCAAGCGCGGGCAATTGACCCATGTCGATCCCGAAGCCTTCAAGCTGGGCGAAAACATCGCCACCACCCCCGGCAAGGTCGTGCATGAAAGCCAGCTGTTCCAGCTGATCCAGTATTCGCCGATGGGCAAGAAGGTGCTGGAAACCCCGCTGGTGATCTTCCCGCCGTGGATCAACCGGTTCTACATCCTCGATCTCAGCCCCGACAAGAGCTTCATCCGCTGGGCGGTGGAGCAGGGGCTGACGGTTTTCGTGGTTTCGTGGAAATCAGCCGACGAGAGCATGAAGGATGTGGTCTGGGACGATTATATCCGCGCCCAGATCGAAGCGATCGACACCGTGCGGGCGCGCCTTGGGGTGAAGAGCGTCCACACCATCGGCTATTGCGTGGCCGGGACCACCCTGGCCGCCACGCTGGCCGTGCTGACCCGGCGCGGTGAGGCGGACAAGGTCAAGAGCGCAACCTTCTTCACCGCGCAGGTCGATTTCGAACGAGCGGGCGAACTGAAGGTCTTCATCGACGATCAGCAGCTTGAGGCGCTGGAAAAGCTCTCGGGCGAGAAGGGTTATCTTGACGGTCGCTATATGGCGCTGACCTTCAATATGCTGCGCGGCAACGATCTGGTCTGGAGCTATGTCGTCAAGAACTACCTGCTGGGTGAAGACTATCCCGCCTTCGACCTGCTCCACTGGAACGGCGATGTCACCAATCTGCCGGCCAAGTGGCACATGGCCTACCTGAAGGACCTGTACCGCGACAACAAACTGGTGGTGCCCGACGCGATGAGCGCCGATGGCACCCCGATCGACCTGACCCGGGTGGAAACCCCCGCCTATATCCAGGCCGGACGCGAAGACCACATCGCCCCGGCGGAGAGCGTCTGGCGGATGACGCACCACCTGCGCGGGCCGAAAACATTCCTGCTGGCCGGATCGGGCCATATCGCGGGGGTCGTCAATCCGCCCTCGGCCAAGAAGTACCAGTACTGGACCAATCCCGAGCCGGTCGAAACCTTTGACGAATTCGTCGCCGGCGCAACCGAGGTGCCGGGCAGCTGGTGGCCGAACTGGATCGAATGGATCCGCAGCCAGGACCATGCCGAAGTGGCGGCTGAGGGCAAAAGAATCCCCGGCGGCGCCGGTGACAAGGTGCTGGAAGACGCCCCGGGCAGTTTTGTAAAAGCGCGGTAAGTCATTGCCTTATAAGGCAATATGACAGTTTTGCTGCACTGCACAAAAAATCCTTGACTTCGCAATTGCAATACCTATTTTGTGCACTGCAACATGAACCGTGCGCATTACCCGCCACGGAGCCCTTGCAAAGGAATTGATACCATGGCTGAAGCCAAAGAAGCCAAGATCGATACGGCCAAGGCCGATGCCGCGGCCGAAAAGGCCTATGCTGCTGCGGCTGCCGCCGCTGAAGTGAAGCCGGCCCCGGCGGCAAAGCCTGCCCCGGTCGAAGCAAAGCCTGCTCCGGTTGAGGCGAAGGTTGGCCCGGTCGAAGCAAAGTCCGCTCCGGTTGAGGCGAAGGTTGCCCCGGTCGAAGCGAAGCCTGCCCCGGCCGCGAAGAAGCCCGCCGCCAAGAAGGCGGTTCCGGCCAAGGCCGCGCAACCCAAGAAGGCCCCTGTGAAGAAGGCCGTTGTCAAGAAGGCTGCCCCGAAGAAGGTGGTTGCCACGAAACCCGTACCGGCCGCCAAGGCCGCTCCCAAACTGAAGGATACCATCATGGCCAAGACCAAGACCGTCACCGAAGATTTCACCGCCAAGGTTCAGGAAACCGTCGCGGAAGCACAGGAACGCGCCAAGGCTGCTTTCGAAAAGGGCCAGGCCCTGTTCGGCGAAGCCGGCGAATTCACCAAGGGCAACGTTGAAGCACTGGTCGAATCCGGCAAGGTGCTGGCTGCCGGCGTGCAGGACCTGGGCAAGGACTACGTTGCCGAAGCCAAGTCGGCTTTCGAAACCGTCCAGGCTGACATCAAGGACCTGGCTGCCGTCAAGACCCCGGCTGACTTCCTGAAGCTGCAGGGCGAAATCATGCGCCGCAACTTCGACGCCGCGGTTGCTTCGGGTTCGAAGAGCTCGGAAAAGGTCGTGAAGATCGCCAACGAAGCCTTCGCGCCGATCCAGAACCGCGTCGCCAAGGCGATCGAAAAGGTCAAGCAGGCCGCCTAAGGGCAGCCGTTCCTCGCGGCCTGGCGCTCTCTCCTCTCTCTCCGCCAGGCCGCGGGCTGAACTTCAAGGGCCGGGCAGCTTTCGGGCTGTCCGGCCCTTTGATTTTGCCCGCCGTGTCCAAGCCTACTTGTCCTTAACCCCCTGGATGCGATAATTTCGAACGATGCACAGTCTTTCTGCCCTTCCGCGTTCCCTGCCCCGCTGCGCCGACGATGCCGATCGCGAAGGGGATTCGGGCGGTCAGGGCCAGGTCGGCCTGGCCACCAAGACCCGCGCCAAGCCCAAGAAGCCCAGCCAGTTCAAGGTGCTGATGCTGAACGACGATTACACCCCGATGGAATTCGTGGTGATGGTCCTCAAGCGGTTCTTTTCAATGGATCTGGAACAGGCCACGCGGGTGATGCTGCACGTCCACCAGCGCGGCGTCGGGGTCTGCGGGATATTCACCTACGAAGTCGCCGAAACCAAGGTGAACCAGGTGATGGACTTCGCCCGGCAGAACCAGCACCCATTGCAATGCACCCTCGAAAAGGCGTGATCCTAGGCCACTGACGTTCCGAACAGGCTTCCGATCAGATAGGTCGCCGCCATCGCCAGCGCGCCCCAGAAGGCCACGCGCAGCACACCCCGGGTCGCGGGGGCACCGCCGGCATAGGCGCCGACCCAGCCCAGCAGCATCAGGAACAGCAGCGCCGCGCCCGAAACCGCCAGCGGCAGCTGCCCCAGCGGCAAGAGCAGGACCACCGCAAGCGGCAGGGCCGCACCGACCGAAAAGGTCAGGGCAGAGGTAAGCGCCGCCTGGATCGGGCGGGCGCGCTGCATCTCGGTCAACCCCAGTTCGTCGCGGGCATGGGCCGCCAGGGCATCCTTCTCCATCAGGGCATCGGCAACCTGGCGGGCGAGATCGGCAGACAGGCCGCGCTTGCGGTATATTTCGGCCAGTTCCTGATGTTCGAGTTCAGGCATTTCGGCCAGTTCACGCCGTTCACGGTCCAGATCGGCCGCTTCGGAATCGGCCTGGCTTGAAACCGAGACGTATTCGCCCGCCGCCATCGACATCGCCCCGGCAACCAGACCGGCCACTCCGGCGACCAGCACCGGCCCCTTGTCCTGCGCCGAGGCGGCGACCCCCACAATCAGGCTGGCGGTGGAAACGATCCCGTCGTTGGCCCCCAGCACGGCGGCGCGCAGCCAGCCGATCCGGTCCACGGCGTGCATTTCCGGCATCGGTGCGGCGGCAGTTGTCACGGCAATTTTCCCTGTTTGGCGAAGCCCGAATCCCGCTGTTCTAGCCCGCCGCGACGTACCACGCCAGCATTTGCCCTTTGCCCGCGCGCTGGAGGCGGTTATGGGACAGACAAATATGCAGCAGCGGTCCCCAAGGCTTACGTGAAATCCATCCCCGCCATTGACCGTTACATTTTCCGGCTGGTGCTGATGCCCATGCTGGCGGTGTTCCTGATCGCCGCATCGCTGCTGATCCTCGACAAGATGCTCAAGCTGTTTGAGTTTGTCGGCAACGAAGGCGGGCCGATTTCCGTCGTGTTCCGGATGCTGGCCAACCTGCTGCCGGAATATGCCAGCCTGGCGATTCCGTTGGGGCTGATGCTGGGGATCCTGTTCGCCTTCCGCAAACTGGCCACCACCAGCGAGCTTGACGTGCTGCGCGCGGTCGGGATGTCATATACCCGGCTGCTGCGGGTGCCCTTTGCGATCACGCTGGTGCTGGCGGCGGTCAACCTGCTGATCGTCGGCTATTTTCAGCCGATGGCGCGGTACTGGTACGAACAGCTCGATTTCGATCTGCGCTCGGGCGCGCTGGGGGCCTCGATCAAGGTCGGGGAATTCACCACCCTGCAGGACAAGATGGCGCTGCGGATCGAGCAGAGCAAGGATAACGGCCGCCAGTTGATCGGCATTTTCGCGCGGTTTTCATCGCCCAAGGGCCAGGTCCTGACGATCTCCGCGCGCGAGGGGCGGTTCCTGGCATTGAAGGGCGCGCCCGATACCATCGTCCTGCGGCTGGCCGACGGGCAGATCATTCAGGATGAGCCCGGACAAAGCCCCCGCGTGCTCAGCTTCTCGCGCCATGACCTGCCGATCGACCTGCCCGCGATCGAGAAGTTCCGGCAGCGCGGCGGCAAGGAGCGCGAATATATCCTGCCCGAACTGCTGAAGATCGGCTGGAGCGATCAGGTGACCCAGCAGGTCCGCAACGAAACCCGCGCCAGTCTGAATTATCGCGTGGTCGAAGTGGTGATGATGCTCCTCCTCCCGCTACTCGCAGTATCGCTGGCAGTGCCGCCCAAACGATCGACGTCGCCGCTGGGGGTCTTCGTATCGATCGTGATGGTGGTGGCCTATCACAAGGTCAACGAATACGGCCAGGCCGCAGGCGCCCAGGGACGTTTCCCGCCCGAGCTGATCCTGTGGGGGCCATTCATACTGTTCGCCGCGCTGATTATATGGATGTATTACCGGGTCGCCTATGTTCCCGGCGGACAGGCCATCGGCGCGCTTGAGAAATTCTCCGCCACGATCGGCAAGAAGATCACCGCACTGTTGAAACGTAGTCGCCGCAAGGCGGGGGCTGCCTGATGCTGACCTCGATGTTCCCCTCGCGAACCTTGACCTGGTATCTGGTCCGGCTGTTCATCGGCCGGATCCTGGGCGTGCTGATCCTGCTGGTGCTGGTGCTGCAGATGATGCAGCTGCTGTCCGAAAGCGGCGATATCCTGGCCGTCCCGGGCAATGGCCAGGCAGAACTTTGGCGCTATGTCACGCTCAACGTGCCGCAGCTGATCGCACGGTTCCTGCCCTATTCGGTGCTGCTGGCAACGCTGTTTACCTTCTGGCCGCTCAACCAGAACAGCGAGGTTATCGCGATGCGCGCCGCCGGGCTTTCGGCGCACCAGATCCTTGCGCCGATGCTGCTGACGGCCGGTGCGGTCAGCCTGACCAGCTTCGTCTTCAACGAAACCGTGGTCGCTCCCGCCACCGGGACACTGAAGGAATGGACCAGACTGCGCTATCAACCGATCCCGAAGGACACCGGGGTGCGCGCCAACGTCTATCTGAAAGATGGGATGAACATCCTTACCGCCAGCAAGGTCACCGGATCGGGCAAGGATATCGTGATGAGCGGGGTCACCTGGTATCGCCGCGATGCTGGCGGCATGGTGGTGGAACAGCTGCGCGCCGCGGGGGCGACCTATGCCGCGCCCGGCTGGCGGCTCGATCAGGTCCGCCGCTTCGACGTCAAGACCACCAATCTGACCACGGTGCCGAGCCAGGTTGTGGCCGAGGGGGTTTCCCCGGCGCAAGTCACGATTTCACGGGTTGATCCCGATGGTCAGAACATCTTCCAGCTGAGCCGCTCGCTCAAGGCGCTGAAAGAGGCTGGTCGCCGCACCAGCGAGCTGGAGGGCAAATGGTGGCACAAGCTTTCCGGCCCGCTATCGGCGCTGCTGATGCCGCTGCTGGGATCGGTTGCAGCCTTCGGGCTGGCCCGATCCGGCCAGCTGCTGGTCCGGGCGATTGCCGGGATGGCGCTGGGCTTTGCCTATTTCGTGGTCGATAACGCTTCACTGGCGCTCGGCAACTTTGGCGGATACCCGGCCCTGATCGCGGCCTGGGCGCCATTCATGCTGTTCTTCCTGGTCGGGGAAACGGTGCTGGTCAGGACCGAAGAATAGACGCTTAGCGCTTGATCATCGTGCTCCGCGCGATCTTGCCCAGCAGCGGCATGAAGCCGGTGTAGCTGGCCTGATCAAAGGTTGATCCCGCGCCCAGATGCGTGCTGATCCGGCGGTGCGCCTCACCCAGCGAGTGGTAGGGCATCGAGGGCAGCAGATGGTGGGTGGCGTGATAGCGCAGCCCGACCGGCGCCCACAGCGGCGCCAGCAGTTCGGGCGGAGGAACATTGACCGAATCCAGATACTGCCCGGTCACCGTCATCGCCGCGCCGTCATTTTCCCACAGGTGTGCGACAAGCGTGCGGATCTGGTTGAGCAAGGCCACAGCGGCAACCACCGCGATCGCAATCGCCAGCCAGCGCCAGCCCCAGACCTGCCCGGCCGCCAGCAGCGCCCAGGCCCAGGCCGTGCAGCCCAGTTCCTGCCAGAACACCATCCGCGCAAAGGCGCCTTCAGGCGGGCGGCGGCGGAAATCGGGGTTGATCGACAACGATGATGCCCGCTCCCACACCAGCTTGCGCAGCGGCGGCACGATCACGCCCAGCGGCACCAGCACGGCCGAGCGGATCAGCAACCCGATCGGCAGCAGCAATGAAACCAGCAGGAAGGCCGGCAGGCTCCACGGCTTCATCAGTGCCAGCGGCAGGTATTCCGGGTCCTCGATCGTGCCATAGCGGGTCCGCGCATGGTGCAGGGTGTGGACCCCTTCATACATGAACGACGGCGTCAGCATCGGAATGCCGACCAGCACGTTCCAGGCAAACCGGAAGCCCGGCAGCGCGGTCTTGTGGATATGGGTCAGTTCATGAATGAACAGCAGCGCGCGGTAGAGCGTGAACACCGCCAGCGTTCCGCAGGCCCAGGCCGCCCAGCCATCGAGCAGGATCGCACCGGCGAGGCCAGCATAGCCGACCGCCGCCGAAATCAGCATATCGGGCCAGTAAATCTCGGGCCGTGCAGCCGAAATGTCGCGCGTCAGCTCAACCGCGGCGCGCAGCATGGCCATATCGTCGGGAATGGCCGACTTGGGCGTGTTCGGATCGATCTTCGTCTGGACGGTCATCAAGTCATTCCATTGGAGCCCGGCTTGGCGTAGTGCCGGGGGCAATCGTCGGTCGCATTGACCTGAAACAAAGGCAGCATCGTGGCAGAAACACAGATAGATGTGACACCCGTGGCCAGCAAGGCCGACCTCAGTGCTTTTATCGATCTTGCTTATCGGTTGAACCGTTCGGACCCCAACTGGGTGCCCCCGCTGCGGTTCGAAGTGGAAGAGCTGCTTACCCCGGGCAAGAATCCGTTCTTCGACCACGCCGATGTCCAGCTGTTCCTGGCCCGGCGCGGAGGCGCTGTGGTCGGGCGGATTTCGGCCCATATCGACCATCTGGCGATCGCGATGGACCCGGTCCAGGGCATGGGCCCGGGCACCGGCAACTGGGGCCTGCTTGAGGCCGAGGACGAGGCCGCCGCCGCCGCGCTGATCGCCCGGGCCGAACAATGGCTGCGCGAAAAGGGCATGACCCGCGTGCTCGCCCCGCTATCGATGTCGATCTGGGAAGAGCCGGGCCAGCTCACCAAGGGCTTCGACCATCCTCCTACGGTGATGATGGGTCATCAGCCAGAGCGGTATCAGCATTACATCGAGGCTTTGGCCTACACCCCCGCCAAACTGCTGCGGACCTATGATCTGGACATCACCCAAGGCTTTCCGCCGCTGATCCAGCGGATCGTCCAATCGGGCCACAAGAACCCGAAGATCAACGTCCGCAAGGTCGATAAGTCGAAGTTCGATGATGAAGCGGCGATCATCCTCAGCATCCTCAACGATGCCTGGTCGGACAACTGGGGCTTCGTGCCCTTTACCGACAAGGAAATCGCCTATGCCGGCAAGAAGTTCAAACCGATCGTCCGCGAAGACCTGATCATGATCGCAGAGTATGAAGGCGAGCCGGTGGCCTTCATGATGACCCTGCCCAACCTTAACGAGGTGCTGGCCCCGATGGGCGGGACGCTGTGGCCGTTCAACTGGGCCAAGCTGCTGTGGTGGCTGCGCAAGCCCCGCTCAAAGACGATGCGGGTTCCGCTGATGGGCGTGCTGAAAAAGCACCAGTCCAGCCGTCTGGCCAGCCAGCTGGCCTTCATGATGATTGAAGGCATCCGCCTGAACGCAGTCGCCAACTATGGCGCGACGCGCGGAGAGATCGGCTGGGTGCTGGACGACAACCAGGGCATGAACGCGATTGCCGATGCAATCGAAAGCACGGTCAACAAGGAATACACGATCTACGAAAAGGCGCTTTGATCGGTGCGCTGTTCACGTCCTTGAACAGCTTCGCCCGGCCAGCCCGCTCCCCCGGCCCAACCACCTACAGGGTATCCTCATCGGGTGGTTGGGCCGGGGGAGCGGGCTGGCCGGGCAGGGAAAACCGGATGGTTTTCCCGCACCGCCGTGTGGCGGGCAAAATCCACCTAACCCTGTTAATCCTCGTCCACAGCCGCAGTCACCGCCACGTCCAGGGTGACGTTGCCCAGCGTGCGCATGATGTCAGGCAGCATTTCCACCGCCACCAGCAGCGCCAGCGGAGCGATCGGCACGCCCATCGCCATGGCAATCGGCCCGACCGAGATCACGAAGCTGATCGTCCCGGGCAAGGAAACCGAACTGAGCGAGACCAGAAAGGCCACGAATACCCCCGCCGCCAGCGCCGCCGCGGACAGCGGCGTGCCAGTGAGGTAGGCGGCATAGATCGCCACGCCCATGTTCATGGCCGGACTGGTCGCGCGGAAAATCGCCACCGCCATCGGCAGGACGAAATCGGCGGTCGATTCGCGCACCCCCAGCTTGCGGGTAGCGGCCAGCATCGCGGGCAAACTGGCGAGCGAGGACTGGGTGGAAATCGCCACGGCATTGACCGGGACCATCGCCCGCGCGAATTCACCCAGCTTGCGCTTGCCGAGGGTGGCAGCCAGCACATATCCGCCCAGCAGCACCACAAACCCGGCGGCGCTTACCACCAGGATATAATGCGCCAGCGCCCCGATCGCGTCGGCTCCGGTCTTTGACCCGAGTGAAACCGCCAGGCCGAAAACACCCAGCGGCGCCAGCATCAGCACCCAGCCGACGATCACCATCATCGCCCCGGCCAGCCCCTCGAAAAAGGTCGTGATCGCCTGACGCTGCGCCGCGCCGATCCGGGTCAGCGCTAGCGCGAACAGCGAGGCGAAAATCACCACTGGCAGCATTTTGCCATCCGACGCCGCCGCAAAGATATTCTCAGGCATCATCGCGTTCAGGATATCGGCCACGCCGGGCACCTTGCCCGGATCGGCGACTTCACCGCTCAGCGCCGCCACCGCCTTGGCCGGGATCGGAAACATCGCAAGCAAGGCGGGAACCAGCAGCGCCGACATGAACCCGGCCGCCAGCAACACCGCGACGAACAGCCCCACGGCGCGCCGTGCCAGATGCCCGCCCCCGGCCGCTGCAAGGGTTTGCGAAATGCCGGTCACCACCAGCCCGATCACCAGCGGCAGGATAGTCAGCTGCAAAGCGCGCAGCCACAGGCTGCCCATCGGCTCGGCCACGGACAGGACCGGCCCCAGCGTGGCGCTGCCTTTCAGCGCGATCCCGACGGCGAAACCAGCCAGCAGACCGGCAAAGGTCAGGGCGGCTGGAACGCGGATTTCGGGAAAGCCGCCTGCACCGGACTGTTGAATCATTCGTTTCCCCACCTGGATTTTTGACAGCGTGACTTTAGCGCCGCAAAACGACATAGCAATTTCTCAAGGCATGAGCCGCTAAGAGGCAGGCATGGCAAGGCAATTTTTCGGAACGGACGGGATTCGCGGACTGACCAACGCGGGCGTGATGACCGCGGCAGTGGCGATGAAGGTTGGTCAGGCGGCCGGCACACGCTTTCTGCGCGGTCGGCATCGGCACCGCGTGGTGATCGGCAAGGACACCCGGCTATCGGGCTATATGCTTGAAAACGCACTGGTCGCTGGCTTTACCAGCGTCGGGATGGACGTAGTGCTGACCGGCCCGCTTCCCACTCCGGCGATCGCGCTGCTCACCCGCGAACTGCGGGCCGATGTCGGCGTCATGATCTCGGCCAGTCATAATCCTTATGAGGACAACGGGATCAAGCTGTTCGGCCCCGATGGCTTCAAGCTGTCCGACGAGGACGAACTGGCGATCGAGGCGATGCTGGGCCAGGACCTGCTATTGGCCCCGGCCGCGCAGATCGGCCGGGCCCGCCGGATCGAGGATGCCCGCGGGCGCTATATCCATGCGGTCAAGGGATCGCTGCCCGACGATGTCCGGCTCGATGGGCTGAAGATCGTGGTCGATTGCGCCAATGGCGCAGCCTATCAGGTCGCCCCTTCCGCCGTCTGGGAACTCGGCGCCGAAGTGGTGGCCGTGGGGGTCTCGCCCAACGGTACCAATATCAACGATCGCTGCGGCTCCACCCATCTCCAGCTGGTCAAGGAAACGGTCGTCGCCAGCGGTGCGCATATCGGTATCGCGCTGGATGGCGATGCCGACCGGCTGATCGTGGTCGATGAAAAGGGCCAGACGGTCGATGGCGATCAGATCATGGCACTGATCGGCAGCGAACTGGCGGCACGCGGCCAGCTGCGCGGCGGCGGGATCGTCGCGACGGTGATGTCGAACCTTGGGCTTGAGCGGTTTCTGGCCGGCCAAGGACTGGAGCTGGTCCGCGCCAAGGTCGGCGATCGCCATGTCCTCGAAGCGATGAAGGCAGGCGGCTACAACGTCGGCGGAGAGCAGAGCGGGCACATGATCATGCTCGATCACGGCACCACCGGCGATGGCACCGTGGCGGCGCTGCAAGTGCTGGGCGCGCTGGTCCGTTCGGGCAAGAAGGCCAGCGAACTGCTGCATCTGTTCGATCCGGTGCCGCAATTGCTCAAGAACGTGCGCTTTGCCGGGGGCAAGCCGCTTGACGATGCGCGGGTCAAGGCGGTGATAGCCGAGGCCGAGGCCGCGCTGCTGGGCAAGGGCCGGCTGGTGATCCGCCCCTCCGGCACCGAGCCGGTGATCCGGGTCATGGCCGAAGGTGACGATGCCGCCCAGGTCGATCAGGTGGTCGATGCGATCTGCGACGCGGTGAAGGAAGCCGCCGATGCTTGAAATGCGCCCCGATTGCGAACGCTGCGGCGCCGATCTTCCGGCTGAGCTGCCCGGCGCCTTCATCTGCTCGTTTGAGTGCACCTTCTGCACCGAATGCGCCGATGCGCTGGATGAGCGCTGCCCCAACTGCGGCGGCGAACTGCTTGACCGGCCAACCCGCGCCAAAAATCTGCACGCAAAATCTCCGCCGGGTACGGTGCGGAAGTTCAAGGGCTAATGCCCCCGCCGCGCGTCCTTTCGATCGCCGGATCGGACAGTTCCGGCGGCGCCGGAATTCAGGCCGACATCAAGACGATCACCATGCTCGGCGGTTATGCGATGACCGCGATCACCGCGATCACGGCGCAGAACACGCTGGGGGTGACGGCGGTTGAGGCGATTGTCCCCGAGCTGGTCGCGGCCCAGATCGATGCCTGTGTCAGCGATATTGGCGTGGACGCGGTGAAGATCGGGATGCTCGGCTCACCCGGCATCGCCGCGGTTGTGGCCGACCGGCTGGAGCGGATCGGCGTGCCGGTGGTGTTCGATCCGGTGATGATCGCCACCAGCGGTGCGGCCCTGGCCAGCGCGGAGACGATCGCCGCGTTCGAACGACTGATGCGGCTGGCCACCCTGACCACCCCCAACGTCCCCGAACTTGAAGCGCTGGGCGGGCACGAGGCGATGGCCGCGCGCGGCGTTGCCTATCTTGCCAAGGGCGGCGATGCCGAGGGTGAGCGGGTTGAGGACGTGCTGGTCATACCCGGTGAGCAGCCGCACGTGATGGCCGGGGCACGGATACACACCCGCCACACCCATGGCACCGGCTGCACCTTGTCGAGCGCGATCGCCACCCATCTGGCAAAGGGGCTACCCCTGGCCGAAGCAGTTGACCGCGCGCGCCTGTTTGTCCGCAGCGCCCTGCGCGCCGCCCCCGGCTTTGGCCAGGGCAGCGGCCCGCTGGGACACACCGAAGCGCGCGGTTAGCTGAGCTCGTAAAACTCGCGGATCACGTCCCAGGCTTCCTCGGCGGTTTCCACCCAGTGGAACAGTTTGAGGTCATCGTGATTGATCACGCCTTCCTCTGCCAGCGCCTCGAAATTGACCACGCGGTTCCAGAACTGGTGCCCGAACAGCAGGATCGGGATCGGCTTCATCTTGCCGGTCTGGATCAGGCACAGCAGTTCGAAGAATTCATCGAAGGTGCCATAGCCGCCGGGGAACACCGCAACCGCGCGGGCGCGGAGCAGGAAGTGCATCTTCCTGAGCGCAAAATAGTGGAACTGGAACGCCAGCCGCGGCGTGACATAGGGATTGGGCGCCTGCTCGTGCGGGAGGACGATGTTGAGGCCGATGGTTTCCGCCCCGGCTTCGACCGCGCCGCGATTGGCCGCTTCCATGATCGAAGGCCCGCCGCCGGAGCACACGACGAACTGCCGCATCCCCTGTTCGACGATCCCGCAGCTGCTGGCGATGTGGGCCAGCTTGCGCGCTTCCTCATAATATTTGGCATTGGCGGCGAGCCGCTCGGCCACGGCCTTGCGTTCGGGCGCGGCATTGGCGACAAATTCCTCGGCCGCTTCGGGTGAGGGAATCCGGGCCGAGCCATAGCATACCAGGGTCGAACCGATATTGGCCTCTTCCAGCAGCATTTCGCACTTCAGCAATTCCAGCTGGAATCGCACCGGCCGCAATTCCTCACGCAGGAGGAAGTCGGTATCGCGAAAGGCCAGCTTATAGGCCGGGCTGCGGGTCTGCGGGGTTTCGTGGATCTGGGCTTCAACAAAGCCCGCTTCCTGCTCCGCCTTATAGAAGCGCCGCCGATGCAGGCGCTTTTCCTTTTCTTCTTCTGTCATTGCTTCCTTTTCGGGCTTTGCGCCGCCGCTGTCCACCCCTGACGGAATGGCCACAGGCGCGCGCCTGCCCTTGGCAGTATCAGGGGATTGTTGCGGAAGGATGCGGTATTAGGTAGCAAACGCACAAAGTGCTTGCCGCCTACCGCCGACGAGAACTCCTCGACATCGCTTCCGGTTTGGCTCGCTCTGACTCGCCGCGCAGATGCATGTCGCAGAACTCAATTGTCGGCTGGATCATGTTCCCCAAATAGCCCTGGAATGGCTTTACCGCGTCGAGAAGACGACCGCCTCGGTCTGCGTATATCTGGAGATCGTAAAACTCTGAGATGTTATCGCGGTAAAGATCGACGGCTCGGCAATACTGCGCCAGAATCTGCATCAGATTGTCCAGCCGGACTGCAATCCGCTTCTGATCAACTGCGCTCGCATCAGCATCTCCGTCCAGCACATCGCGAAGCGTAACACCTGCGGATACGCGCCCATCCAGCGCCTCCACCATGTCCCTGTAAAGCTCTTCGAGCCAACGCAGGTGCTGGTCGGCCAACTGCCTCTCTTGATCGAGTTCAAGCGTGGCTCGTTGAAGGTTCAGTGTCCGCGCAACCGCGATAAGCGCCACGAAGCTCAACAACGGACCGGCAATTCCACCAACGTAGGTCCCAAAACTGGCCCAATCCTGCAAGCTCTCAGGTGTTGAACCGCCATGCCCAAAGTATAAGGCGAGTGTACCGATCATCACGAACAGCCCGGCAACAGCATAAGGGATGGTGTTCATTCGCCTCCCGCACTTCTTGTCAACATCATCACCGGACAAGAATCTGATCTAAAATCATTGACATTTATCATCAAAAATGATATTAAAGCAGCTTAAATGAGCTAAATGGCATCAGGCTCAAATCCGTAGGCGTCTAGCAGCGTTTCTATTCCACCAATGGCTCGCTTTAATGCGGCAATGTGGACATCACTGCGGTCTACACCGTTGACTTTCCAGCGCATCTTCCCGGACTCGAAATAGTCCAACTGGCGCTTGGCCGACGCCAATTGCGCCTGCCATTCGGCAATATACTCATCCTGCGATTGCACTGGTCATTCCCCAACATCGATAACTGAGGTGTATCATGGACAAGAATAGTGGCCCTGTCATCCGGCCAACGCAAATCACTCTCCCAGATGGGGAGGTGATTACCGTAGATGGCGTGGCCTACGAAGGTTGGGGTTACGAGCCGGGCAAATGGTATCTGGTCATCCAACGGGACGAAGACGGTAACGAGCTTTGGCAGCGTCGGTGGGTTATTCCGGCTTAATGTGAATCTCCCCGCGTCGCCAATGCTGGCAATCCGCATGAAGGTCTTTGGCCACGGCAGG
>Ga0116180_1000671_pt1 | contig 31160 bp, 22 predicted proteins | sample AD_UKC073_MetaG_FD_89804 | JGI IMG/M metagenome (GOLD analysis project Ga0116180, IMG submission 89804) | Active sludge microbial communities of municipal wastewater-treating anaerobic digesters from USA - AD_UKC073_MetaG | ecosystem: Engineered > Bioreactor > Anaerobic > Digestate | place: USA... | reverse complement strand
TGCCAGAGCCCGAACAGCAGCGAGCCGGCCGCGGCCACCCCGCGAAAACCCCAGGCCCGGTCCAGAGCGCCGTGCAGAACCCCGCGGAAGGCCAGCTCCTCGGGAATCACGGTCTGCAACGGGATGATCACCATCGACGCCAGCAGGGCCCCGGACAGCGTCGCGTAGCGGTCGTTCATGAACATCGGCCTGGTCCAGGGCAGCAGCGCGCCGACGGCCACGACCGTCATGACGAGACCCACCGCGGCCAGTGCGTAGCCGGCACCTGAGCGCCAGTGCTCGCGTCCGAGCCCGAGTTCGGACCAGCCCAGGCCGCGGGCCCGCACCAGCAGCACCAGGGCCACAGCCGCGATCGGCACCGTCGCGACGGACGCCCAGGTGGTGGTGAAGTGCGCGATCAGGTTCGTGATCACCAGCACGACGACGACGACGGCGATGTCGACGTACACGTGGAGGCGCTGCAACGTTGCCAGCATCCCCAGCGCGGGTTGGTGCTCAGGTTGGTGGTGCGCTGGTTGGAAGGGGTGCGCAGACGCCGCTGGGCAGGGATACGCGGCCACCGCGTTGAGATCAGACATGAGTGCTCCAGTGTACCGGCCGGATGGGAGGCACCCGGGTTGCCGCTATGCTCGGCCCCGGGACGTCGGAAGGCGGGTCTTGGCCGATTCAGAACCGCTACTGGCATCGCTGCGGGTACTCGATCTGTGTGGACCGGAAGGCGACCTGATCGGCCGGTTGCTGGCCGACCTGGGCGCCGACGTGGTGAAGGTCGAACCGCCCGGCGGCGGCCCGGGACGGACTGACCTGCCGACGATTGACGGCCTGAGCATTCCGTTCGCCCTGCACAACGCCAACAAGCGGACCATCGCGCTGGATCCCGCCCTGGCCGCCGACCGCGGGGCGCTGGTGGAACTCGCGGGCCAGGCCGACATCGTGATCGACAGCGGCCTGCCGGGTCGCGCCGCCGAATACGGCACGTCCTGCGAACAGTTGGCCGACCGCTTCCCCCATCTGGTGGGCATGCTGGTCACCGACTTCGGGAGCACCGGACCCTACGCGACCTGGCGCGCCACCGACGCGGTGCTGTACGCGATGTGCACCGCGCTGTCGCGTTCCGGTCCGGCCACCGGCACCCCGGTGGTACCCCCGATCGGAATCGCCTCGGCGACAGCCGCGGCCCAAGCGGTGTGGGCGCTGTTGGTCGCCTACTTCAACCGCCTCCGCTGCGGATCCGGCGACTACATCGACTTCTCCCGATTCGACGCCGTGGTGATGGCACTGGACCCGCCGTTCGGCACCCAGGGACAGGCGGCGACCGCCCGCGGGGCCGCAGGGCGCTGGCGGGGCAGACCCCGCAACCAGGATCTGTACCCGATCTTCAAGTGCCGGGACGGTTATGTGCGGCTCTGCGTCATGGCACCGCGCCAGTGGCGCGGCCTGCGTGCCTGGCTCGGCGAACCCGAACACTTCCAGGACCCGCGGTTCGACGTTCTCGCCGCGCGGGCGCAGGCGTTCGGGGAACTCGGCGCTCTGATCGGCGCGCACTTCGCGGACCGAACACGTCAGGAACTGGTAGCCGAGGGCCAGAGCCACGGCGTTCCGATCTCGGCCGTGCTCACACCGTCGGAGGCGCTGCACTCCGAGCACCTCACCGCCGTGGGTGCGCTCACCGATGCCGAACTGGCCCCCGGGGTTTCGACCCGCGTGCCGGTGGGGTACTGGTCCGTCGACGGCAAGCGGGTCGGCTTCCGGACCGCCGCCCCACCGCCGGGCCGGGATGCGCCCGGGTGGCGCGCCGAGCGATTCGAGCCCACACCCACCGGTGCCGCCGGTGAGCTTCCGCTGACCGGTATCCGGGTAGTGGACCTCGGGATCATCGTGGCGGGCGGCGAGTTGAGCCGGCTCTTCGGCGACATGGGCGCCGAGGTCATCAAGGTGGAGAGCGCGGCCTACCCCGACGGGCTGCGCCAGAAGCGGGAAAACCAGGCCATCGGGGACTCCTTCGCCCGAGCCCACCGCAACCATCTCGGGTTCGGCCTGGATCTTCGCAGCCCGGCGGGCGCTGAGGTGTTCACCGAACTGGTGCGGACAGCCGACGCGGTCTTCGCCAATTTCAAACCGGGAACGCTGGCCGCGCTGGGCTTCGGGTACGACCGATTGAGTGGTATCACACCGGGCATCGTGCTGGCCGAGAGCAGTGCGTACGGCGACACCGGCCCGTGGAGCACGCTGATGGGATACGGGCCGTTGGTGCGGGCGGCCACGGGTGTCACCAGCCTGTGGACCTCCGATCAGGCCAACCCGGCGGCCCGTCACCCCTTCTACGACGCGACGACGGTTTTCCCCGACCACGTGGTCGGCAGGATCAGTGCGATCGGCGCGCTGGCCGCGCTGATTCGCCGGCGACGCCGCGGTGTCGGTGCGCGAGTCCACGTATCCCAGGCTGAGGCCGGAATCAACCAGCTGGACACCCGCTTCGTGACCCTCGCCGCAGAGGCCGACGGTGCGGATGTTCACCCGGACGCCTCGGAGCATCTGGTGCTGGCGTGCGCCGGTGATGACGAATGGTGTGTGGTGTCGTTGGTGACGGCCGCCGACGGTGACGCGGTGGCATCGGTCACCGGCGACGCCGGGCTCGCCGAATGGGCGGCGCGGCACACCGCTCAGGACGTCGCCGACCGGCTGCAATCCGCCGGGGTGGCGTCCGGTCCGATGTGCCGCTCCGACGACGTCTACGACCATCCGCAACTGCGGTGGCGCAACCTCCTGGCCGATATGACGCACCCGCTGTTCGAGGTGCCGCTGCCCGCCGAGACCGGCCCCGCACCGTTCCGGAACATTCCGGCGGCGCCGCAGCGTCCCGCCCCCCTGCCGGGAGCCGACACCCGCCGTATCTGCCGGGACGTACTGGGCATGGACGATGACGAGACCGAACGGCTGATCGCCGGGGAAGTGCTGTTCGCCACCGAGGACCGGGAAGGAATCGCGCCGTGAGTGCTGCCGCCAGGACAACGGATCCATTGCTGTTCATCGAGGGCGAGTTCCGTGTCGCCGACAAGGCCGAGCCCGTGCTGGAGGCTGCGACCGGTGAACTGCTCGGAGACGGCGGCAGCGCCACCGAGGCCGATATCGACGCGGCCGTCGCGGCGGCCCGGGCGGCACTGCCGGCCTGGGCGTCGTCGTCCCCGGACCACCGCGCTGGCCTGCTCAAGGCTTTCGCCGCGGCACTGCACCAGCGTGCGGCGGAGACCAGCGCACTGGTGACCCGCGAGAACGGCATGCCGATGTCACTCTCGGCTTCCGCCAACGGCCTGTTCCCGGCCGCCCTGCTGGGGTATTACGCCAAACTCGTCGCCGCGCTCCCGATCGAGGAGACCCGGCCGAGTGCGATCGGGCACACCATCGTCCGGCGGGAGCCGGTCGGTGTCGTCGCCGCGATCGTTCCGTGGAACTACCCGCAGGCCCTCGCGGCGTTCAAACTGGCGCCGGCTCTGGCCGCCGGATGCACCGTCGTCCTCAAGGCTTCGCCCGAAACCGCCTTGGACTGCTTGGTTTTCGCCGAGGCCGCCCAGCAGGCGGGACTGCCGGCGGGGGTGCTCAACGTGGTGCCGGGCGGTGCGCAGGCCGGTGCGCACCTGGTATCGCATCCGGGTGTGGACAAGGTGAGCTTCACCGGCTCCACCCAGACCGGCCGGATCATCGCCGAGGTCTGCGGCCGGTTGCTGCGTCCCGTCACCCTGGAGCTGGGCGGCAAGTCGGCGGCGATCATCCTCGACGACGCCGATCTCGACGCCACCGTCACGGGCCTGAAATCGGTCTCCTTCATCAACAACGGGCAGACCTGCTTCCTGGGCTCCCGCATCCTCGCGCCGCGGTCGCGCTACCCCGAGGTGGTCGACGCCCTGGCCGGCCTGGTCAACGGCTTCACCGTGGGCGACCCCCTGGACCCCGCCACCGACATCGGGCCGGTGGTCAGCGCACGCCAGCGGGAACGGGTGCTCGGTTACATCGAGGAGGGCAAACGCAGCGGCGCCCGACTCGTCGCCGGTGGGGGCGTACCGAGAGACCAGCCGAGAGGCTGGTTCGTGGCCCCGACGGTCTTCGCCGACGTCGACAACGCCGACCGGATCGCCCAGGAGGAGATCTTCGGTCCGGTCCTCGCCGTGATTCCGTACGACAGCGACGAACAGGCCATCGAGCTGGCCAACGACAGCGAGTTCGGACTGGCCGGCACGGTGTGGTCGGGCGACGAGGACCGGGCCACCGAGGTCGCCCGCGAACTGCGCACCGGAACGGTCGGGATCAACGGCTACCAACTCGACATCAACGCGCCCTTCGGCGGTGTGAAGGCCAGCGGCATCGGCCGGGAACTCGGTCCGGAAGGGCTCGACGAGTTCTTCACCCTCAAGTCGATCTACCGCACCGGTCCGGCAATCTGAACCAGGCCGGACCGGTCAATCGCGGGCGAACGCCGCGGCGGCCTCCCGTTCCAGGTCGAGATACTGGTCCTCACCGACGTCGACCGCTACACCCAGGATCGTTCCTCCGGTGAACGGGAATCCCGGCGGGTAGGTGCGGCTGACCGGGTCGGCGCTGTCGTAGCCGACGCACAGTCCGTCGCCGCAGAGGGTGAACGGCCCGATCTGGGCCCGCATCGCCCCCTCGGCGACGACGACGTCGTCGACGTACAACCGTGTGGTGCCGAGGGATTCGCCGTGCGCACCGGCGCCCTCCCGGACGAACTCCATGCCGAGGGTGTGTTTGCCGGGTTCGAGGACCTCTGAGGCGAAGGTCTGCTCGGGCTTGATGCCCAGGAAGTTGTAGACGTAGTGCAGCCTGCCGTCCCTGATGAACAGGCTGTGCCCGCCGAACCGTGAGCCGTGGGCGAAGATCACACCCTGCGACTCCGGAGTGACCTCGACATCGGCGATGATCTTGTAGGACCGGCCGCGGATGTTGACCGCCGTGGATTCGGGCACCGGCGAGGTGTCCGGGAAGTAGATGTACCGGGACCGGGGCGGCTCACCCTGCGGCCGCTCGTCGTTGATCTGCTCCACCGCGGGGCGATCATCAAGGGGCAGAACGAAATTCGCCTCGGCCTCTTCGAACCAGGCGGCGATGAGTTCCTGCAGCTTCTCCGGGTGCTGATCGGCCACGTCGCGGGCCTCGGCGCGGTCCTCGTCGACGTGATAGAGCTCCCACCGGTCCTGGTCGAAATGGCCCTTGCCGCTGATCGGCGCGTGCAGTGCCGCGGCCTTCCAGCCGTCCTGCCAGATGCCGCGCGTGCCGAGCATGGAGAAGTACTGGCGCTTCTTGGTGGTCGGCGCCGCGGCGTCGTCGAAGCTATAGCACATCGACACCCCGTTGAGTGGGTACTGCTCGACGCCCCGGTAGACCTTCGGCATCTCCAGGCCGACCGCTTCGAGGATGGTCGGGACGATGTCGGTGGAGTGGTGGTACTGATGGCGGACCTCGCCCTTGGCCTTGATGCCCTTGGGCCAGTGGATCACCAGCGGGTCACAGGTACCTCCGGCGAACTGGGAGTAGCGCTTGAACATCTGGAACGGTGTGGAGAACGCGACCGCCCACCCGGTGGGGTAGTGGTTGTAGGTCTCCGGTCCCCCCAACTCGTCGAAGTAGGACATGTTCTCCTCGAGGCTGTCCGGGAAGCCGTTGAAGAACTTGTTCTCGTTGACCGAGCCGTTCGGGGTGCCCTCCCCGGAGGCTCCGTTGTCGGCGCAATACAGCACCAGCGTGTTGTCCAACTGGCCGGTGCGCTCGAGGAAGTCGATGATCCGGCCGACCTGGGCGTCGGTGTACTCCGAGAATCCGGCGAACACCTCCGCCATCCGGCAGAACAGTTTCTTCTCGTCGTCGTTGAGTTCGGCCCACGGCCGGACGTAGTCGTCCTTGTTCGCCACGTCCTCGGGCATCGGGTTGAGCGGCGTGAGTTCGGTGTCCTCGGGTACCACGCCGCGCTCGATCATCCGCGCCAGCACCCACTCGCGGTAGGCCTCGTAACCGTCGTCGAACACGCCCTTGTACTTGTCGATGTACTCCTGCGGGGCGTGGTGCGGAGCGTGGTTGGCGCCCGGGCAGAACCACATGAACCACGGTTTCGACGGGCCCGATGAGCGTAGGTCCTGCAGCATCGTGATCGCTTGATCAGCGAGGTCCTTGGAGAGGTGGTAGCCCTCCTCGGGCGTGTAGGGCGGCTCAATCGCGTGGTTGTCCTCGATCAGATCGGGGTACCACTGGTTGGTCTCGCCGCCGAGGAAGCCGTAGAACCGGTCGAAACCCTTGGACAGCGGCCACTCCGATCGGCTGCCGGCCGGCGACAGATCCTCGACCGGTACGTTGTGGTTCTTGCCCAGCCACATGGTGGCGTAACCGTTGTCCTGCAGAACCTGCGCGATCGTTGCGCACTCGGCCGGCAGTCGGCCCGCGGCACCCGGAAAGCCCATGGATCCCTCGGTGATCGACGCGCACCGGTTCACGTGGTGGTTGCGGCCGGTCAGGAATGTCGAACGGGTCGGTGAGCACAGTGCGGTGGTGTGCCACTGGGTGTAGGTCAACCCGTCTGCGGCCAACCGGTCCATGGTGGGCATGGTGATCCGCCCGCCATAGGGGGACCAGGCGGCCAGTCCGGTGTCGTCGTAGAGCACGATCAGAACGTTGGGCGCGCCCTCCGGGGGCTTCGGCAACGCGTACGGGGTCCAGTCCGGGACGGAGTCCCGAATGTCCAGCTTGATGACACCCTTGAACCCCTCGGCCATAGTGCGCTCCTTGCATCCGGCTCGGTCGAGGCCATCATGGCACGGCCCGGTTGTCGCTGGGCTGGATTTCCATCTGACCGCGCGGGGCCCCGATAGCTGCCAGTGCTAGGTTTTGACGGGCGTCAAGTTAACCGTGAGGGAGTACCGATGAGCCTTGATCCGCGGACACCGGTGCTGGTCGGTGTCGGTCAGGTCAACCAACGCGAGGAGAGCCCCGGGACCGAACCGGTGGACCTGATGGCCGCTGCCGCCCGGGAGGCGGCCGACCCCCGGGTGCTCGCCGCGGTCGACTCGATCCGGGTGGTCAACCTGCTGTCGTGGCGTTATCGCGATCCCGGACTGTTGCTGGCCGCCCGTGTGGGGGCAGCCGAGGCCGCCACCCAGTACAGCGGGATCGGGGGTAACACCCCGCAGTCTCTGCTGAATCAGGCCTGTGTCGACATCCAGCAGGGCCGCGCCGACGTCGTCATGCTGGCCGGTGGTGAGACGTGGCGAACCCGGATGCGACTGCGGGCCAAGGGCATTCGGCCGGAGTGGACCCGCCAGGACGAATCGGTACCGGTGCCGCCGGGAGCGGGCGCCGACGTGCCGATGGCCGGGCCGGGGGAGGACCTGATCGGTCTGGACCGGCCGTCGTTCGTCTACCCACTCTTCGAACAGGCGCTGCGGATCGCAGCCGGGGAGTCGATCGAGGACCATCGGCGCCGGGTCGGTGAGTTGTGGGCCGGCTTCAGCGCGGTGGCGGCACAGAACCCGCACGCCTGGGTCCGCGAGCAGATGTCCGGCGAGCAGATCGCCCGGCCGTCGGCGGACAACCGGATGATCAGCTGGCCCTATCCCAAGTTGATGAACTCCAACAACATGGTGGACCAGGCCGCGGTGGTGATGCTGTGCTCAGTGGAGAAGGCGGAGCACCTCCAGATTCCCCGGGACACCTGGGTGTTTCCACACGCCGGGACGGAGTCCCATGACACCTACCTCATCGGGGAACGCCGGGAACTGCACCGCTGTCCGGCGATCCGTATCGCGGGCCGCCGGGTACTCGAACTGGCCGGGGTGGGCGTGGACGATCTGGACTTCGTCGACCTGTACTCGTGCTTCCCCTCGGCGGTGCAGGTCGCGGCCCACGAGCTGGGCATCGCACCGGATCGGACGCTCACGGTCACCGGCGGTCTGACATTCGCCGGCGGCCCGTGGAACAACTACGTGATGCACTCGATCGCCACCATGGCCGAGGTGCTGCGTCGCAACCCCGGAACCCGGGGCCTGATCACCGCCAACGGCGGTTACCTGACCAAGCACAGCTTCGGTGTGTACAGCACCACTCCACCGTCCCGTCCGTTCCGCCGGGAGGACGTGCAGGCCGAGGTGGATCGCGAACCCACCCGGACCACCCTGGTCGAGTGGGAGGGCACCGGCTCGGTGGAGTCGTGGACGGTTCCGTTCGATCGGGATGGCAAGCCGGAGAAGGCATTTGTCGCCGTTCGGACCCCCGCCGGAGAGCGGGTCCTGGCGGTTGTCGCCGATGCCGACGCGGCGTCAGCCGCCGTCGCCGAAGACATCGCGGGTGCGCCGGTGCGGGTGCATGCCGACGGCCGAGCGGATCTCGAACCGCCACGCTGACCACCCGGCGCGCCGCCCGTCAGTCGAAGTGCAGCCTGATGAGCGCGCAGTCGTCCTCAAACGCACCCGTGGCGGTCCGCTGCAGCAGTGTCCCGAGGAGATCGTCGAGTGACCAGTCCGGATCGTCGGCGGTCGTCGAACACAGGGCGAGGAACTCACCCAGTGTGTGGATTCGCCCGTCGGCACGGGTGAACTCGAACGCGCCGTCGCTGTAGAGCAGTAATTGGCAGCCGGGCGGGATCGGATGGACCGTGGTGCTGAACTCGGCATCGCCGAACATCCCCAACGGCATCGACTGCGCCGGCAGCAGGGTGGCTGTCGTACCGGTGAGTGCGATGGCGGGCGGGTGGCCGGCCGACGCGTAGCTCAACGTGCGCGTGGAAGTCTGGTAGACGCCATATCAGATGGTGGAGTAATTCCCCCTGTGCCGTTCCATGTCGAACAATCGGTTCAGTTCGGCCAGAACGCGATCCGGGCTCAGCAGTGTCGTCCGCGACAGCGACCCGGAGCGCAGCAGGTTGTGCACCGACATGGAGACCAGGGCCGGTTCGACACCGTGTCCGGACACGTCGATCAGGTAGACGATCAGATGGTCGCCCAGCTGGTCGTCGCGGATCCAGCTGTAGTTGTAGGAATCTCCGCCGATCTCCAGCGACGGCAGATAGCGGGAGGTGACGTGTACCGGCCCGGGGAGATCACCCGGCAGAATAGAGGCGACATACCGTGCGGCGCTGTCGAGTTCGGCACGCAGACGCTCCGCGAGAGCGCGGTTCCGCTGCCCTTGGCGTGCGAGTTCATCCTGCGCCTCGACTTCTTCGGTGATGTCGATGATCTGCGAGACCAGGTGCTTGGCTTCGCGCTCGCCCCGTCGGAGGGAGCCCACCGACTCGTCACACCAGATCACCCGGCCGTCGGCACGGAGGTATCGCTTCCGAGTCCGATACGACTCGCGCCGGCCGGCGACCAGTTCGGCGATGGCCTCGGTGTCGCCCGGCACATCGTCCGGGGCGGTCAGTTGCTGCCAGGACATGGTCAGCAGGGTGTCGACGTCGTAGCCGACCAGATTGCACATCGCCTGATTGACCAGAACGAATCGGCCGTCCAGGTCGGGTGAGGTTGGTCGCGACGAAGGAACTGTCGACCAATCGGTGGTAGAGCGCCTGCGCGGCTTCCACCTGCTTGCGCTCGGAGATGTCGCGGGTGACGCCGAGGATCTCCACCACCTGGCACTCGGGCGTCACGTGCGGAATAACCTGGAGTTCGCCGGTCATAATCGACCCGTCGCTGCGGTAGTACTCGTGCTCGCCGCGGAAGCCCGGTGGCTCATCGCCGTCGGCGATGGCGGTGAACAACCGCTCGTAGTAGGCTTTGTCGCTTGCCGCCGATGCCGGTGGGTGTATCTCCTCGAGGGTTTGCGACATCGCCTGGGCGGGGCTGATGCCCCGGACCCGCTCGACGGCGGGGCTGACGTAGGTGATGGCGCCGTCCAGGCCCATGGTCCAGATGACGTCCCAGGCGTTCTCGGCGAGCAGTCGGTGGCGCTCCTCGGAGCGGCGAAGATCGACCTCCACCTTCGTGAACTCGGAGACGTCCTGCAGAGCGCCCTCGATGATCGCCGAGGCGTCCTCGCGGCGGCGGGACTGCACCCAGCCGCGGGTGTGGACCGCCTCCCCATCGGCAGACCGCCAGGTCAACTCGACAGGGGTGCTCTGCCCCGGCTCGAGTCGCAGGAGCGCATCGAGCGCATCGGCTGAGTGTGGGTGGACATGGGCCAGCAATTCCTCCGCCCCGACCGGTATCACGGCCGGCCCGGCGCCGATCAAGGTTGTCAGCGCGCCGTCGCTGAGGAACTCGACGGACACGTCGGGGTGCACCCGCAGGACGAAGAAGACCAGTCCGGCCTGCTCCGCCACCCAGTGGAACCACGGCGATCCCGGTTTTCTTGCGGGATCGGCACCCGGTTGGCGCGACACCACCGAATGTTAGCTGTTCAGGGTCGAATCGACGGGTGGCGGTGGGTCCCCGAAAGCAGCAGGCCTGCCGCCCCGAGATGGGCGACAGGCCTGCTGGTCGACGGGTAACTCAGGCGCCGGATGGGGTAGCGCCGAGAACCCGCTGCATATCGGGGATCATCTGCTGCAGCTGGGAACCCCAGTAACCCCAGCTGTGCGTCCCGTTGGCCGGGAAGTTGAACACGGCGTTCCGGCCGCCGGCCGCCAGGTAGTTGTCCATGAAGGTCTTGTTGGTCCGCAACGTGAAACCTTCCAGGAACTGCGCGGCCATCAGGTTGCCGCCACCACCGGAGGTGTCCAGATCAGACGGCGTGCCGGTGCCGCAGTAGATCCACAGCCGGGTGTTGTTGGCCACCAACTGGTTCAGGTTGACCATCGGGTCGTTACGCCGCCATGCGGGATCGGATGACGGACCCCACATGCTCTGCGCGTTGAAGCCGCCGGCGTCGTTCATCGCCAGGCCGATGAGCATGGGCCACCAGCCCTCGGACGGGTTCAGGAAGCCCGACAGCGATGAGGCGTAGACGTACTTCTGCGGGTAGTAGATCGCGTAGGTCAGAGCCGCGCTGCCCGCCATCGAAATGCCCACGACGGCATTGCCGTTCGGGTTGATGCCGTGGTTGGCCTGCAGGTAGACCGGCAGCTCCTGGTTCATGAACGTTTCCCACTTGTAGGTGTAGTTCTGACCGTTGCCCTGGGACGGCTGGTACCAGTCGGTGTAGAAGCTGGACTGACCGCCGACCGGCATGACCGCCGACAGACCGGAGTTCAGGAACCACTCGAACGCCGGGGTGTTGATGTCCCAGCCGTTGTAGTCCTCCTGCGCGCGAAGGCCGTCCAGCAGGAACACGGCATGCTCGCCGCCACCCTGGAACTGGATACGGATGTTGCGGCCCATCGAGGGGGAGGGCACATCCAGGTAGAGGACCGGAAGGCCTGGCCGGGAGAAGGCCGACGCTGTCGCCGAACCGCCGACAACTCCGATCAAGCCGGGCAGGAGGAGAGCGGCCACGAAGGTTGCGGCCAGGCGGCGCACCCACGTACCTCGCAACTTCTCGACGATTTTCATGACGACACCCATCACCTTTCGTATGTTCGACAGCGAATTCCTTGCTGTGCGAGCAGTAGTCAAACATCGGTGAAGTTCGGTGGGCGGAACGCGGCGCGGTGCGCCTAGTCGCAGTTGGGCAACGATCAGATCACGTGTCGACGCCGCGGCCCGGCCGAAGCCCGATGGCTCAGGAGGTGGAGTCCAGTTCTTCGGTGGACTGCTCCGCCGCATTCGCGGCGGCTTCGCCACTGGCGGCGACGCGGGCCCGTTCCCGGCGTTCGTCGATGGCCTGGCTGAGTTCCTGCAGCAACTCGGGCTTTCCGAACAGCAAGCGCTCCAACGCATCTCGCTCGATTTGAAGGACGGTGACCTCTCCCGCCGCGTGGGCGCTGCCGGTCACCGGCTCCCGCGTGAGGGCGGTCTGGCCGATGAAATCCCCTTCATACAGGGTGGATACCGGCACCCGGGTGCCGTCAGGGTCGGCCACCACGAGGCGGACCCGGCCGTTGACCACGAACGACATCACCGTCGGAATTTCGCCGGACTTCTGCATGACTTCGTCGTCGCCATACCGGATCACTCGTACCGATGGCAGCAGTTCCTCCAACTCCGAGGTGCTCGCGCGGAGGGTGGGGGCGATCTTCCGCAATGCCTTGATCCGGCGGTCCAGGCTGGAGAAGTCGTCGTCGACACCGTCCAGACGAAGACTGGCACGCCGCGCGGCGTACCACAGCCAGCGCTGGAAGGTGGAGCGCGCCGCGGCATCGTCGGCGGGCGAGCGAACGGGTATCGACACCGTGTACTCGGTGCTGCCCGCGGCGGTGACCAACGGATGCCCGTCGGGATGCAACTGGGGCAGGTTGGCCGCGACATCGGCCAGCAGTGCACATACCTCATCGGGGGCGTCGGTGGCGGCGAACTTCGCCGGAACCGAGATGGTGTGCCCCCCGGCCGGGCGGCTCAGATTGGCGAAGGCCTGGCTTGCCAGGACGGAGTTCGGGATGATCTCCAGGCCGCTGCCCGTGTAGATGTGCGTCGCCCGCCAGTTGACCTCCACGACCCGGCCGCGGGCGGACGGGGTCTCCACCCAGTCGCCGAGTTGGAACGGCTGCTCGAAGAGCAGCAGCAGGCCGGAAATGATCTGCCCGACCGAGTTCTGCAGGGTCAGGCCGAGCACGACGGAACTGATGCCGAGTGCGGTGAACAGGCCGCCGACGTTGGCGCCCCAGACGTAGGCCATGATCACCGCCAGCCCTATCGCGATGATCGCGAAGCGGGCGACGTCGACGAAGATCGACGGCATCCGCCGTCTCCAACTGTCCGACGGGGCGTTCTCGAAGATCGTGGCGTTGAGCCCCGACAGCACCATCACCAGGACGATGAATCCGAGAACGGTGGACACGACGCGAACGGGGGTCGCCTCGATCGAGACTCCGGTGGTCTTCACCAGGAGTAGCAGCAACGCCCCGAGTGGGACGATGAAATTGCGCAGCAGTCCGACCGGACGGGCCATGAAGCTGCCCCGCCGGTTGAGCGCCTGCTGCACCTCGGTCAGCACGACGAGGGCGGTCGGCAGGGCCACCGCGATGATGACCGACCAGTAGAACCAGGGCGCGGTCAGGATGTTCATGACCGGCCCGCGTCGGTCAGCCGCCACGTCGGCTCGTCGCGGTCGCCTACGGTGATGCTGCCGGCGGGGGTGTAGCGGTGGGTGTCACGGGTGGCCTCGTACACCTCCTGGGAGACATAGATTCCCGGTTGCGCGGTACCCCTGCGCATCTTGGACGCCAAGTGCACCGCGCCGCCCCACAGGTCGTACACCAGGCCCGCCCGCCCGATCAGCCCACTGGTCACCGAACCGGTGTCGATGCCGGCCCGCAGTTGCAGATTGCGGCCGGTTTCGGTGTTGTAGCGGTTCATGATCCGTTGCATCTCGACCGCGAAGTCCACGGTGCGGTGGATGTTGTCCAGTCGGGGCACGGTGAGACCGCAGCTGGCCAGATAACCGTTGTGGGTGTTGCGGACCCGTTCCACCCCGATGCTCTCAGCGGCGGCATCGAACTGGCGGGCCAGCTTGTTGATGGTGGCCAGCGACTCTTCTGGAGACAGGTCGGAGGACAACTCGTCGAGACCGACGATGTCGGCGAAGATCACCGTGACGTCCTGATGCTCGGTGGCGATATCCTCCTCGCCCTCCCGATAGCGGTCCACCACCGACTGCGGCATCAGCGACAGCAACAGGCGGTCGTTCTCCTTGCGTTGCTCCTCGAGCAGTTGGTGCTTGATCGCCAGGTTGCGGCTCATATCGTTGAACGCCACGCTGAGGTCACCGAACTCGTCACGGGACTCCACCGGCAGCGACACGTTGTAGTTCCCGATGCTGATCTGCTCGGCCCCCTTCTCGAGGCGGCGGATCGGCCGGACGAACAGCCGTGACCAGATCATTGCGGCCAGACAGGCCAGGAAGATGATCACGGCGGTGGATCTCACCAGGCGGTGAGCGAACTCCTGTTCGGGGGCGAAGGCCTCGGCGGAGTCGATCGAGGCGACGATGACCCAGTCCAGGCCCTTCAACTTCACCGGGGCGTAGGCCTGCAGGGCACGGTGGCCCAGATAGTCGGTGGCGATCAGGGTTCCTCTGTCGCCACGTTGGGCTGCCTGGGTCGCCTTCGTGCCCACCGGTTGGACCAGCACGGTGGTGCCCTGCTTGATCGCCTGGTCGGCGACTTCGGGCGGCGTTCCGGCGGCGACGACCTCGCGCCGGTAGGCGTCCCGGTCCTCGATGAACATCCGGGAATCCGAACGCATCAGGTCGTCGTCGCCCACGACGTAGGTCTCACCGGTCTGGCCCATTCCGACGCGGTTCCACTGCTGATCGGCGGTCATCAGATAGTTCACGATGCTGATCGGGTACTGCAGGACCATCACGCCCGCCGCGCGCCCGGGTGGGCCGATCGGGGTCAGCATCCACGCGGTCGGTTCGCTGGAGGGCAGGTACTCGGCGAAGTCGGTGGCCATCACGAAGTCGATATCGTTGGTGGCCATCGTTTTTCGGAAGGCGTCGCCGAGGTTGCCCTCCCCGCGGTAGGGACCGGTCAGAACGTTGGCGCCGAGTTCGACCCCTTTGTAGGCGCTGTAGACCACGGTGCCGCGGTTGTCGATGAGGAACAGATCCTGCATCCGGAGACGTTGGACGACCTCGCGGAAGTAGTCGTTGTAGCGGGCGTTCGCCGCCGACCACTGGCTGCCGTCCCCGGCGTCGTCGCGTAACACGGCCTTGTCGCGGTCCGGGGTCGCGGCGGTGTAGTTCGCCTGCAGGTACCTGGCGGCGTTGGAGGTGGGAATGAGGGCGCTGACGTCGAGCCGGTTGTCGCCGACACCGGTGAAGCGGGCGGTGTAGAAGTCCGCGAGGGCCTTGGACTGAGCAGGCGTGACGACGACATCGGAGAGGTCGTTGAACCCGTTGGTGAACGCGGCCAGCGCACCCGGGACGGTCTCACCGCGGCTGTAGACGATCAACGAGTCCAACAGGTCGTTGAAGCCCAGTTCCAGCACCCGGGCCTGGGCTTCCCGGACGGCGGTCAGCCGGTCGAACATCGACTCCCGCAGTGACTGCCGTCCGGACTGGAATCCGATCCCGCCGGTGATGCCGGTGGCCAGCACCCCGACGATCAGCAGCATCAACATCAACTTGGACTGAATGCTGACCCGTCTGAACAGCGGTTTCTTGGACTTCCGGCGATTCGGTCGCCGGGTCGGGGCGTTCGCCGGTGCAGGGGGTGCCTGCGTGGAGTCCATCTCGGTCCCTGACGCTGCCGGCATCGACGTCCTTCCTGCGGGTTTGACCACGCCCGAGGGTAGCCTGTCGGCCCCGTTTCACCGCCGATCACCTGCGCCGTTTCGCGGATGCCGGTGCACTCCGGTGATCCGGTGCGTTGTGGCGCGGTTTACCGCGGACCGAGGATCAGCCAGCCGTGTGGGGGGACCTCGGTGTGGTCGAGCACCTCCCGGGGTGGTGCCCCCGCGCCGGCGAGCACCTCGGCGGGCCGCCCGGTCAACTCCGCCACCGGCACGGGCATCGGTGTGTCGGCGAGATTGAGCGCCACGATCAGCGCCTCGTCGCCGTCCCGGGTCTCGTAGACGTAGCGGCGGTTCTCCAGGCGCAGTGCCGTGGTGCGTGCCCGGTGCAGCCAGGGGTGGCGGCGTCGCAGGCCGATGAGGTGCCGGTGCAGTCTCAGGGTGTCGGGGGAATCGACATCGCGGTCCTCGGGTGGCGCGGTGAACTCCGGGCGCACCGCGTCGTCCCCGCCGGGCCGGTCCTCTTTTACTCCGCGGTAACCCAGTTCGTCACCGGCGTACACCGAGGGGATCCCGCCGGTGGTGAACAGCACCACCAGCGCGTGTCCGAGGTGTTCGGGGTTCTCCAGTTTGCTGGCGATCCGGGTGACGTCGTGGTTGCCGACGAAGGTCAGCGGGGCGAAGGTGTCCTGAAAGCTGTTGTGGCGCTGGAGGGCCCAGTCAAGCTCGTGGAAGTTGCGGTCGTTGAGACTGCTCCAGACGGCCTTCCACAGCTCGTACTGGGTGACGGAGTCGACGGTCGAGGTGGTGACGAAGTCGGCGTAGTCGCCGTGGATCATTTCCGCGACGAACCACGCGTCGGGGTGGCCGGCGCGAACGCGGGGGAGCACCTGCGCCCAGAAGGACGCCGGCGTCGCATAGGCGGCGTCGAGCCGCCAGCCGTCGGCGCCCCGAGCCAGCCAGTGCCCCATGACGTCCACGGTGTAGTCGACGACGGCGGGGTTGCGGTGGTTGAGGGTGATGAGGTCACCGTGGCCCTCGAAGGCGTGGAATCGCCCCGGACGGCCACGAAACCATGCGACGGCGTCGGGGTCGTGGTGCTCGACGGCGTCCCGATAGCGCGGGAAGTCGGTGCCGACGTGGTTGAACACCCCGTCGAGCAGCACCCGCAACCCGCGGCGGTGGGCGGCGTCGATGAGCACGTCGAAGTCCGTGTCGTCGCCCAACCGCGGGTCGACCCGGAAGTGGTCGGTGGTGTCGTAACCGTGCGTGCGGGAGGCGAACACCGGCCCCAGCGCGATACCGGAGACGCCGAGGCCGACGGCATGATCCAGCCAGTCGACGATGCGGGTCAGCCGGTGTTCGGCCGGGGTGGGCGGTTCGTCGGCGGGGAAGGCCCCGACGAACCCGAGCGGATAGACCTGCCACCAGATGGCGTGCCGGATCCAGTCGGGCTCGGTCATGGCCACAGGTTAGACCCGCGGCGCCGCCATTCCCGGCTGGGGCGCCGAGCGGGAGTAGGTTCGACCCCGATGGAGAAGGTGGTCGTGATGATGCAGTCGGCGGCTGCCGACGACGCGTGGGTCCGCGATATCACCGGCCCGGTGGCGACCGCGCTGCTGGGCCTCGGACTGCCCGGGCTGACCCTCAACGTCACCGACGCTCCGGTACGCGAGTCGCTCATGACGCTGACGACACTCGATCCTCCCGCGCGGGGGATCGCGAGCCTATGGGTCGAACAACACTACGGCGAGCAGGTTCGGGCAGCCCTGGAGGTGCTAGAACCGCAGGTCGATCGGCTGGCCGCCTATCTGGTCACCGAGTCGGTTCCGCTTCGGCCGCCGGACTCGCCTTCGGGGGAGCGGTCACCGGGCCTGGCCAATATCGCCCTGCTGCGCCGTCCGCAGCATCTGGACGAGGCGACCTGGCTGGCGCGATGGCTCGGCGACCACACTCCGGTGGCGCTCGCCACCCAGGCGACGTTCGGGTACGTGCAGAACCATGTGGTCCGTCCGTTGACTCCGGCGGCGCCGCAGGTGTCGGCCATCGTGGAGGAACTGTTCCCCCTCGCGGCGGTCCGCAGCCTGCACGCCTTCTTCGGCGCCGCCGACGACGCCGACCTCGCCGACCGGGTGAGCCGGATGATCGCCAGCACCGCTGCGTTCGGGGCGAACGTCGACGTCGACACCGTGCCGACCGGCCGCTACGTGTTCCGGGAGACGTTCTCCCGGGGGGCGGCACCGGCCACCTAGGGTGAGCGGCGTGACTCTGCTCATCGACGAGGCGAACCGGGTACGCACGCTCACCCTCAACCGGCCGGCGGCGCTCAACGCCTTCGACGAGGCGCTCTACGACGCCACCACGGAGGCGTTGCGGGACGCTGCGGCGAACCCTGACGTCGCCGTCGTGGTCATCACCGGCTCCGGCCGCGGATTCAGTGCCGGCCAGGATCTCGCCCAGATGCAGGCTCGGATCACCAACGATTCCGGGTTCACCCCGGGCGTCCATGGTTTCCCCGGGCTGATCGACGCGCTCGCAGCGTTCCCCAAGCCGCTCATCTGTGCGGTCAACGGCATCGCCGTCGGTCTGGGCACGACGATTCTGGGTTTCGCCGACCTGGTGCTGATGTCCACCACCGCCCGACTGAAGTGTCCGTTCACCAGTCTGGGTGTCGCGCCGGAGGCGGCGTCCTCCTATCTGCTGCCTCAGCTTGTCGGGCGCCAGAACGCCGCCTGGCTGCTGATGTCATCGGAGTGGATCGACGCTGCCGAGGCGCTGCGGATGGGTCTGGTGTGGAGGCTGTGCGAGCCCGCCGAGTTGCTCGCCGAAACCCGTCGGCATGCCGAGTTGCTCGCCTCCCGGCCCATCCCCAGCCTGGTGGCGGTCAAGCAGGCCATCGCCGAACCGGCGCGCCGCGAGATCGCCGCCGCCCGTAGCCGGGAGGATGGCTACTTCGCGGAGCTCATGGGAGCGCAGGCCAACGCCGCGGCGCTCGAGGAGTTCAGCCGCGGGCGCTCGCCGCGTCAATGATGGCCTTGAGGTTCCGGCAGCACCGGCCGCAGTCGGTCCCGGCACCACATGCGTTGGCGACCTGTTTGGCCGTCCTGGCACCGCCGGCGACCGCCTCGATGACTGCTTTGGAGGTGGTGCCGGTGCACAGGCACACGTACATCGACGATCCTTTCGGAATCCCAACGGCCGCGAACTTAGGGAAGACTAACTTAGGCGAGCATTTCCTATAACCAGTGACGGCCGGCGGAGTGTCGAGCGGGCTGACAGTGCGGCGCGATAGCCTGCAGTAACCGGGTTCGACGAGGAATCCGCACAACCTGAGGAGATAGCGTTGCAGGGCGATCCCGATGTGCTGCGCCTGCTCAACGAGCAGCTGACCAGCGAACTGACCGCGATCAACCAGTACTTTCTGCACGCCAAGATGCAGGAGAGCTGGGGTTTCACCGAACTGGCCCGGCATACTCGCGCCGAGTCGTTGGAGGAGATGGTTCACGCCGAGCGGATCACCGATCGCATCCTGCTTCTCGACGGCCTGCCGAACTACCAGCGGCTGGGGTCGCTGCGTATCGGCCAGACGCTGCGTGAGCAGTTCGAGAGCGATCTCGCCATCGAGTACGAGGTGATCGCGCGCCTGAAGCCCGGCATCGTGATGTGCCGCGAGAAGCAGGACTCCACCTCGGCGGCGTTGTTCGAGGAGATCCTCGCCGACGAGGAGAAGCATGTGGACTACCTGGAGACCCAGCTGCAGCTGATGGACAAGCTCGGCGAGGAGCTGTACTCCGCCCAGTGCGTGTCCCGTCCGCCGGCCTGAGCCGGGCACCGCGGGTCTAGAAGAGGATAGGCGTCGGTGTCGGCCGCGTCCCTGTTCCCAAGGGGGCGCGGCCGACCTCGCTGAGGTCATCGAGTCGGTAGGCCGTCACGTGGTCCTCACCGATCGCGTAGAGCACATCGCCGATGCGAACCGTTCGGGACACGATGCCGTCGGTGTGGATGACACCCCGCACGGTGACACCGGTGGCGTCCACGGTGAGCACCTGCAACGTGGTCTCGTAGCGGTAGGCGCCGCTCTGCGGGTCGTAGCCGCTGGCCGCGACGGGCACGACGAGCAGGCCGTCCCCGGCCGAGTAGAGCACCGCGTGGTGTTCGAACTGCGATTCCGACCACGACCATTGAGCGTCCTCATCCAGGAACTGCCGTTCGATCTGGATCAGGTTGGTGCTGTCGGAGACGTCGAACAGCGTGACGTGCATCCGGGTGTTCCAGGTGCCCGGTTCGGTCTCCTGGCCGATGCCCAGCAGCAGCCCGTCGCCCACCGACTGCAGGTAGTTCGAGAATCCCGGGATGACCAGCTCCCCTTCGACGGTGGGCGCGGTCGGGTCGCTGAGGTCGATGGCGAACAGCGGATCGGTGCGCAGGAACGTGACGAGGTAGGCGGTGTCCTCGACGAAGCGAACCGCGTAGAGCTGCTCGCCGGGTGCCAATCCGGTGACGCTTCCGATCAGGTCGAGGGAGTCGCCCTCGGTGTCCAGGATGTAGACGCCGTTGTCCTCCACCGTGGCCCAGGTGCCGCCGGCGAACTGCGAGCTGAGCGTGTGGGTGGCCACCCGCAGGCGGCCGTCTCGCTCGTCCATGGCGAACTGGTTGATGAGGGTGCCGGTGACGACCCCGCCGGCCTGCCAGTCGACCGCGGTTCCCTCGACGGTGAACCGGTCGATCCGGGTGTCGGTGGACGAACCCGTGCCAGACGAATTATCTTGCGGGGTGGCCAGATACAGCGCGCTGGGTGTCATGTACACCGTCGCGCCGCCGGACCCGACCAGACTTCCGAGGCTGGTGGCGAACGCCGCGGCGCCCGAGGCGTTCGCGTCGATCGCCGTGACCGTCAGCAACGACTGCTGCTCCTCGGCGCGGGGCCGGACGACCTCGCCGCCCCCCGCGATCACGCCGAGATCGGTCAGGTTGCCCTCGGAATCGACGGAGTACGCGTGCGGCAGGGACAGCGTGGTGATCTGGTCGCCGACCCGGGCGACGTAGGAGTCCCAGGTTTCGTAGACGCGATAGGCGATCACGGTCGGACCCTTGCTGGGGTATCCGAGCAGAGCGGCCGCGGAGTCGGCGTCCGGAGCGACCCCGTCGCCGGAAACCGGGAAATCGGTATAGATCGGCTCGGGCAGGTTGATCGAGCGGTCCAGCACCAGATAGACGTTGCCGTCCACGGCGCGGGCGTCCTGGTAGGCGCCGTCGAAGACGGTCTGACTGGCGACGATCGGAGCGCCCGGATCGGAAACGTCGAAGACGGTGACGGTGGTCTGCGGATTCCAGTTCCACCACGGCCCGTAGGCGATCCGGGCCATCGGGCCGTACCAGCCGCCGTTCTGGGTGATGACGGTCAGTCGGTTGCCGGCGAGGAACTGTCCGACGGCATATCCCGACAGCGCGGTCTGGGACGCCACGGTGGAGTCGGAGTCCACGATGGTCAGCGCCCCGTTGCGCGCCACGTAGAGATAGCGGCCGTCGGTCTCCACGAAGTCGGCTTCGTCAACCCCGTCGACCTGGGTGTTCGTGTCCGAGCTGGGACCGCCCGCCGCCATCCCGTCGGCGAGGTACCGGTACTCGTAGTAGTGGTTGTAGACGGGGACGGTCTGTCCGAACAACGACCCGTACCGATCCTGGGCCAGCGACAGCAGATAGTCGCGCAGCTCGTCGTCGCTGAGATACGGCCCGGCCGCGGTGGTCTGGCTGCCGGTGTGGCCCCAACCGGTCGCCGCGATGAAACTCGACAGCGTCCGGCGAACCAGTAAGAGCGCACCCTGCAGGAGTTCGGCCACCGGGCTGTTCGGCAGCTCAGTCACCCAGTTGCCGGCGAATTCGATAAATCGCCCGACGGCCGTCGTCATCGCCGCGACGGAATGCGCCATCGACGCGGCCGCCGTCGATTGGGCGGTGGCCGCGGCCGCCGTCGATTGAGCGGTGGTGACGGCGGGAAACTCGGTGGTGGCCATGCGCGCCGTGGAGCCGGCTGTGCCGGACATCAGCCTGAGACGTGCTGCCGGCGACGGCGCGGAGGCCGGGGTGGCGATGCCGGCGACCGGGGTCGTGACGGTCCCCGTCCCCGTCATCTCTGCCGTCATGGCAGACGCCGCCGTGCCCGGGGTCGTCGCGGCGGGGCCGTCGGCGATGTTCTGGTCATCGTTCCCGGTGACGGGACGGAGGCTCGACGCCTGGGTCGAGTCCGATGCGGTCGAGGTCGATGCGCGTCGAGTCGATGAGGCCGGCGGCGCGAGGGACGCGGCGGATTCGCCGTCGACACGCTCAGTCTCGGGCTCAGGTGCCCGGGACCGTGGACCGGTGGTCGCGGTCGCCGCGGTCCGCTTGGGGCTGGCGCCCCCGAACCCGGTCTGCGCGGACCCAACCCCGGATGTGCTGCCCGGGTTTTCGCGGTCCGGTGAACCGACCGACTGCGGACCGGGCTCCGCCTCGGGGCTTTCTGCGGAGGCGACAGCGGCGGCCTGCGGACCGGCCAGCGACAAGCCCAGCGCAAACGCGGCCGCGCCGATACGGGTACCGCGCCTGGTCATCGAACCTCCACTGCCGAAATCTTTACTGGCCCTTGCCGCCCTGGCCGGATCCGTTCGAAGATATCACCGCATCGCCGCACTTAAAAGCCACGATCTCAGGTATTTCTTCGCCTCCATATAGTCCCACGTCAGGTTGGCTGAATTTGCTCGCGGAGTAAACGACGGCCCGACAGGGCGTTCCCGGTCGTCACCGGGCACACTGACCGGCGTGGCAGTAGCGGCTCCGGAACCTGACCTCGGGGAGTCCAGAGTCCGTGCGGCCGCCATCACCCCGCGGCGACGCAACCTGATCTATCTTGCCGTGCTGCTGGGCATGTTTCTCGCCGCCCTCGACCAGACCATCGTCGCGACGGCCCTGCCGACGGTGGTGGCTGATCTTGGTGGAGCCGGCCACCAGGCCTGGGTCGTTACCAGCTATCTGCTCGCCTCGACGATCGCGACGGCAATCGTCGGCAAGCTCGGTGACCTGTTCGGGCGAAAGGTGGTCTTCCAAGCCTCGATCCTGTCCTTTCTCGTCGGATCGGTGCTGTGCGGGCTGTCCTCATCGATGTCGATGCTGGTCGGATCCCGCGCCCTGCAGGGCATCGGCGGCGGCGCCATCCTGGTGACCGCGATGGCGGTGGTCGGCGAGGTCATCCCGCTCCGCGAGCGGGGCCGCTACCAGGGTGGCCTGGGCGCGGTCTTCGGCGTGACCACCGTGATCGGGCCCCTGCTCGGCGGTTACTTCACCGACGAGCTGTCCTGGCGTTGGGCATTTTGGATCAATGTCCCGATCGCGGTGATCGTGCTGATGGTCGCCGCACTGACCATGCCGGCGATGACCCGCACCGGCAGACCGGTCATCGACTACGCCGGCATCGTCCTCGTCGCGCTGGGCGCCACCGGGCTCACTCTGGCCACCAGTTGGGGCGGCACCATCTACCCGTGGGATTCGCCGACGATCATCGCGCTGTTCGCCGTATCGGCGGTCGTGTTGGCGGCCTTCGTTCGGGTCGAACTACGGGCGGCAGAGCCGGTGTTGCCCATCCGTCTGTTCGCCAGCCCGGTGTTCACCGTCTGCTGTGTCCTCAGCTTCGTGGTCGGCTTCGCCATGCTCGGCGCGCTGACCTTCCTACCCACCTTCATGCAGTTCGTCGACGGGGTCTCGGCGACTGAGTCCGGCCTGCGCACGCTACCGATGGTCGCGGGTCTGCTGATCACGTCCACCGGCAGCGGGGCACTGGTCGGCCGCACCGGCCGGTACAAGATCTTCCCGGTCCTCGGGACCGCGCTGATGGCGGTCGCCTTCCTGTTGCTGTCCCAGATGAACGCCGCGACCCCGGTGTGGCGGCAGTCGCTGGACCTCTTCATCCTGGGCGCCGGGATCGGCTTATGCATGCAGGTGCTGGTCCTGACCGTGCAGAACACCGTCGATTTCACTGACCTGGGCGTCGCGACGTCCGGGGTGACGTTCTTCCGAACCATCGGAAGTTCCTTCGGCGCAGCGATTTTCGGCTCCCTGTTCGCCAACTTCCTGGCCGCCCGGATCGGTCCGGCGCTGGCGGCGGCGGGCGCACCCGACCGGGCAGCACAGTCGCCACAGGAACTGCACCGGCTGTCCGACGAGACGGCAGCACCGATCGTGGCGGCCTACGCCGATGCGCTGGGACAGGTGTTCCTCTACGCGGCACCCGTCGCGGCGCTGGGTTTCGTCCTGGCGCTGGTGCTCCGGGAAGTTCCGCTGCGCGAGGTCGAGAGTTCGCTGGTGGACCTCGGCGAGGGATTCGGCATGCCGTCCTCGGAAACCCCGGAGGAGATCCTCGAGCGGGCAGTAGGCCGGATGATGCGCGACTCGCCGGATCTGCGGCTGCGCTCGATGGTGGGACGGCCCGGATGCGACCTGGATATCGGCCGGTTGTGGGCATTGCTGCAGATCTACCGAAACAAACAGGTCTTCGGCTCGGCCCGCCTGACCGATATCGCCGAGCGACTACGGGTGCCCCGGGAGGTGATCGAGCCGACGTTCGATCGGTTGGTCGCCACCGGGTACGCATTGCTCACCGGCGGCGAACTGTGGCTCACCCAGGCCGGTGTCCGTCAGATCGACGTGGTGTCGGCGGCGGTCGTGGGCCGGATCGTGCACAGACTCGACACCTCGGAGAGCTTCGAGGGCCGGGCCGACAGGCTCGAGGTCGAAGCGGCACTGGAGCGCATCGCGCATCGCCTGCTGGTTCAGCGCGCAGCACTGTGAACAGGTGCGGCCGGGGCCGGTCTCGGCGAGCGGGATCGCGCTGACCTCAGCCGGACACACCCGCCTGCTGGAGCCGCACCGGCAGCCGCGCCCAGCCGCGCAGAACCCTGGTGTCGCGCCGCACCCCGGGCCCGGCCGGCCGGGTGTCGGGGAAGCGGGTGAAGAAGCAGCGGAGTCCGGCCTCACCCTCGGCCCGGGCCAGCGCGGCGCCCAGGCAGAAGTGCCGGCCGCCGGAGAACGACAGGTGCTTACCGGAATTCGTCCGGCGAACGTCGAAGCGGTGCGGGTCGGGGAACACGGCCGGATCGCGGTTGGCGGCGGCCAGATAGATCACGACGAGTTCGCCCCGACGGACCGTCGTACCCGCGACGGTGGTGTCGGTCCGCGCCACCCGCGCGGTCAACTGCACCGGCGGGTCGTAGCGCAGGATCTCCTCGACCGCACCGGGCCACAACGACGGGTCGTCCCGAAGGATCTCCAACTGGTCGGGATGGTCCAGCAGCAGCCGGATTCCGTTGCCCAGCAGGTTGACGGTGGTCTCGAACCCCGCAGCGAGGACGAGGCCGGCGATGGCGCGCAACTCGGTCTGATCCAACCGCACCCCATCCTCGGAGGCGTCGGTCAGCTGACTCATCAGATCGTCGCCACGGTTCTGGCGGAGTCCATCCAGGTGGTTGCCGAGCCAGGTGTTGAAGCCCTCCAGACCCTGTTGAACGGTCTGGTACTGCGACCAGCTCAGACCGAAATCCAAACTCGGGGCGGCCAATTCGCCGAAATGGAGGATTCGTCCGCGGTCGGATTCGGGGACGCCGAGCATCTCGCCGATGATCGTGACGGGCAACTGGGAGCAGTACCGGTCGACGACGTCGATGACGCCTGTCTCATCCGTCAGCTGATCCAACAGGCCCAGTGCGGTCTGCTCCACCCCGTCGCGCAGTGCGGCGATCCGGCGTGTGGTGAACACCGAGGACACGGTCTTGCGGTACCGGGTGTGCTCCGGGGGCTCCACCGACAGCAGTGACGGTGGGAGCAGGGGGTGCAGCAGGTCGGGCCGGGTGCGCCGCTCGAGGCGGCGCAGCGGGCCGGGCAGGGTGGAGCCCTGCGAGATCACCCGGAAGTCGTCGGAGCGCAACAGTTCATGGGCCAGGCCATGGTCGGTGGTGAGATAGCTGACCCTGGCCCGGACCAGCGGTCCCTGCCGACGGAGATCGTCGAAGAACGGCACCGGGTCGGCGCGAACCGCCGGATCGGCGATGAACCGCGCCTGCGGGTCGCCTCGACGGGCGGAGAGTGCGGCGGCTGATCGCACCACGCCGTGCATGGCCAGCCAGTGCAAGCGTTCCTTGAGCATCTAGGCCGGCGGCGTCCAGCTGACCGGCAGCTTCTTGATGCCGTGGATGAACGATGACAGCAGCATGGACGGTTCGGCGCTGACGGCGATATCGGGGATCCGGTTGCGCAGCTCCTCGAAGACGACGGAGATCTCCCGCCGGGCCAGATTGGCCCCCAGGCAGAAGTGCACCCCGCCGCCGCCGAACCCGACGTGGTGGTTGGGGTTACGGGTGACGTCGAACAGCCAGGGGTTGTCGAATCGGTCCTCGTCGCGGTTTGCCGAGGCGTACCACATGGTGACTTTGTCACCTGCGGCGATCTGCACCCCGCTGACCTCGACGTCGCGGGTCGCGGTGCGGCGCATGTACACCACCGGCGACGCCCACCGCACGATCTCCTCGACCGCGGTCTTGCTGTGGGCCTCGAAGTCGTTCCACCAGATCTCGCGCTGTTCCGGATAGCGGGTCAGCGCCAGCACACCGTGGCTGATGGCGTTGCGGGTGGTTTCATTGCCCGCCACGGCCAACAGAATGAAGAAGGACGCGATCTCCGACGAGGTCAGCCGTTCGCCGTCGACCTCGGCGGCGACCAGCGCCGTCGTGAGGTCGTCGCGCGGGGTGACGCGGCGGTCCTCCGCCAGGGCGGTCGCATAGCTGCCGATGTCGATGGCGACCTTCATGAACTCCTCGAAATCGGTCGTCAGGTCGGGATCGCCGAAACCGAGGATGACGTTGGTCCAGTGAAAGATCTGGTGGTGGTCGGACTCCGGGATGCCCATCATGTCGCAGATCACCTGCAGCGGCAGCGGGCCGGACAACTCGGTCACCAGTTCGCCGTTGCCGTCGGGGTGCGTGGCGATGAGATCGGCCACGAGTCGCCGCGCCCGCATACGCACCGATTCCTCGATGCGGGCCACCACCTTCGGGGTGAACGCGCTGCGGACGATATTGCGCAGTCGCGCGTGCCGCGGGTCGTCGAGGGCGATCATCGACCCGAAATACTCGGCAACCTCCGGAGCTTGGTCGCCGATGGTGATGTTCGGGTAGGAGCTGAAGATCTCCGGGTTTCGGCTGGCGAAGTGCACATCGTCGAACTTCATCAGCGCCCAGTGCCCGGCGCCGGCGGCGAACCCGTCGAACTCGATCTCATGGAAGAACCGGATTGGCGCCTCGCGGCGCAGCGTCGCAAACGCCCCGTCCCGATACGTGTCGTCACGGCCCCAGAACTCCAGGGTGCCCAGATTGATGTCGGCAAGGGGAACCTCTGGCGGCGGTTCGCCATTGACCTTCGTCGCGATTCTGTTGCTGCCCATGTGCACCGTCCCGTCGATCGCCGGCCCGAACATTCCTGTCGCATTCAAGACAAGCACGCCGCGACGGCGGTGTCAGCCTTCTTCGACGACCGCTTTGATCCGCTCGAGTGTGGTGCGCATATCGCGCACGTTGCGCCGCCCGCGGAGGAACCCCGCGAACATCCAGAAAACCCGCACCGGCAGTGCGCTGTTCAACCGGAAGGATTCGGTGACATCGGTACCGTCGCCGGCCGGGGTCAGCCGGTAGTGCCAGTTGTTGATGGCCTGACCGCCCGGACCGAGCACGGCGAACCCGAACTCGCGACCCGGCTCGCACGCGGTGACCCGGCAGACCGTCCAGTAGACGGGTCCGATCTCGTTTCGCCGGACGTGGCCGCGGAACTTCGCGCCCAGTTCCGGGCCGGTGGCGCCATCGAGCCACTCGGCCTCGAACACCTCGGGGGAGAACCGGCCGGTGTTGCGAACATCGGCGATGAGGTTCCAGATCTTGTCGGCCGGAGCGGCCATGTGCACCGTGACGGAGCCTTCCACGCCGGCCATCCTATGCCGGGCCGCGACGACTAGAGCTTGTAGACGTTCTCCGGGGTGAGCACCGATGTGATCGCCGTCGTCAGTACCTCGCTGGGGTCGGCCCGACCCGGCACCGCGATATCGGTGTTGATCATCACGACCAGGGTGATCTCCCGCCGCGGCAGGTGGACGGCGACGGTTTGATAGCCCGGCACGCTGCCGTTGTGACCGACCCAGCCCGCCACGGAGAAGATGCCGATGCCGTAACCGAAATCGGCCGGACCGCCCGGTTCGGGGGCGGTGCGCAGCCGTTGCTGCTGGAGTTCCGGACTGATCAGTTTTCCGGTCGCCAGGGCGGGTACCCAGGTGCGCAGGTCGTCGAGCGTTGAGACCATCGCCCCGGCAGTCCACGCGAAACTGGTGGTCCATGCGGTGGCGTCCACCGGCGGCCCGTCGCTGTCGGGGGGCTCGGTGTAGCCGTGCGGGTGGGGTTCGGGGAACTGGTTCCCGGTGGGGAAGCTGGTGTGCGTCAGATGGAGCGGGTCCAGGATGCGTTCGGTGAGGTAGTCCCCGAACGGTTGCCCGCCGACCTTCTCCACCAACTGTCCGAGCAGGATGTAGTTCGTGTTGCAGTACTCGACCCGCTGCCCCGGGGCGAAGGCCGCGGGTTTGGCGAATGCCCAGGCGAGAAGCTCTTCCGGGGTGAAGTCACGCTGCGGGTTGGCGGCGATCGCGGCGGCGAATTCGTCGGTCTTGGTGTAATCCGCAAGGCCACTGCGCATATCGGCGAGTTGACGCACCGTGATCGTCTCCCCGTTCGGCACGCCGTCGAGATAGCGGCCGATGGGGTCATCGAGGGCGAGTTTCCCGTCGTCGACCAGTTGCAGAACCGCTGTCGCGGTGAATGTCTTGGTGACACTGCCGATTCGGCTGTAGAAGTCGGGTTTCATCCGGGAGTCGGTGGCGGTGTCGGCGATGCCGAAGGCCTTCACATAGTCGCCCTCGGGCGACCAGATGCCGATCAGTGCCCCGGGTATCTCCGATGCCTTCATCGTCTCGGTGATGGCGGTGTCCAGCCTGGCCGCGGTGGACTTTTCGAGGGACTGGTTCGGCCGCGACGTGGGAGATTCAGCCGGGGATGACGAAGAGGATGAGGAGGGGGATCGCGCAGGGGATTCGGTCGCTGATCCGGTGGCTGATTCCGTCGGAGCGGCCGAGCAGCCGCCCGCGACCACCGTCGCACACACCATCGCGGCGAGCGCCGCGCGTCTGGTCACCATGGCGCTCGCTCCTCCATCTCCGGCCGCTCCCCGTAGCGTTCTGTTATGGGTATAGCACCGCGAGGAGGGCTCCTGAGCATCGGCCGCGACGTTGCGGCTCCGGCCGAGACGGTCTGGGAACTGTTGGCCGACGTGGACCGGTGGCCGCAGTGGGGGCCGTCGGTGCGCCGCGCGGTGCTGGCGGATGGTGCTGTCGAGCTGGCGTGCGGTGTACGGGGCACGGTGTGGACGGCTGTCGGAGTGCCGATGCCGTTCGAAATCACGGCGTTCGAGCCCGGTCGGCGATGGGACTGGACCGTGGCGGGCGTACCCGCAACCGGCCACCGGGTGCGGGTGACGTCGGGCGGCTGCCGGGTGTTGTTCGACGTGCCGTGGTGGGCCGCGCCCTACCTGGCTGTCTGCGCCGTCGCGTTGGACCGGATCGACGGGTTGGCGAGGACACCGGAGCCGCGGTAAGGCTCGGTGTCACGCGGACATCAGCCGCAATAGGACCGGGTGGCCGTATCGAGCGCCCGGCGGTACAGCGGGTCGAGGGCCCGCTGGCCGGCCACGGTGTCCTTGGCCAACGTCAGCGCATCGACACAGTCCGGACCGGTGAGTACGGGCCAGCTGCCCGCGATCTCGGCGACCATCTCCCGATTCAGGTCGTCGATCAGTGCCCGTGAAGCCGCCAGGTCGGGAGCGGCCGTCGGCGCGGTCGCCGGGTCGAGTTTCCAGCCGGCGAATCGGCTGTACTGAATGGCCTCGGTGGCGTTGATCTGATCGGTGAACACCGAGGTGGCGAAATCGGCCGACACACCGGCTGATTCGGCCGCAACTGCGACGTCGGCCAGTACCTGATGCACTCGGGCCGGATCGGTGATCGGACCGCCGGTGAGCCACTTGCTGGCGGCGACCGGATCGGCGGTCTGCAGTCGTTGCGCGGCGGCGTCGACGAGGTCGGTCAAGGGGCCGGGGTCTTCCGCATGCGCCGGGGCGGCAGTGAGCATCAGGACGACCGATGTCGCCGTCACCAGGGTTCGGCAGGCCCTCATCCGGCGGGTCCCTTGGCCACCACGATCGGCGCAGTGCGGGGATAGCCGGCCCGGTCGATCCAGGTGAGCATGACGGTGTCGCCAGGTCGGCGCTGATCCATGATTCCGGACAGGTCGGTGGCGGCCCGGACGGGAATGCCGTCGACCGCGGTGATGATGTCTCCGCTGACCAAACCGGCCGCCTGGGCCGGGGTGTCGGGCAACACCTGACGGACGACGGCTCCGGGCGGTCCGCCGGCGAACGGCGGGGCGTCGGCGATTCCGACCCCGATGAACGCGGTATCACCGATGTGGATCGACGGTGATGGCGTTCCGGAGCGGATCTGGTTGGCGATCGCCATCGCCCGGTCGATCGGGATGGCGAAGCCCTCACCGCCCCGGACGCCGGTCAATCCGTAGGTCAAGGTCGCGGCCACGGTGACGCCGACAACCTGGCCGGCGCTGTTGACCAACGGACCGCCGGAGTCGCCCGGCCGGATGTCGGCGGCGACCCGGATCAAGTCGTTCAACTGCCGGGTGCGACCGCCGCCCTCGTCGGAGGCGCGCACCGACGCGCCGATCTCGGTGATGGATCCGGGCGCGAAACTGGGATTGCCGCCGGCGCCGTCGGAGTTGCCGATCGCGGCGATCGGATCGCCGACGGCCAGCGTGGAGGAGGTGCCCAGCATGGCGGTCGGCAGCCCCTCGGCCCCCCGGAGGCGAATCAGAGCGATGTCGCTGGCCCGGTCGAAGCCGATGACGTCGACCGCGTAGGAACGGCTGTTGGCCAGGCTCACCGCGGTGATCTCGGTGGCGCCTTCGATGACATGGTTATTGGTGAGGACGTCGCCGGACGGGTCGATCACGATGCCCGCGCCGGCGCCGAGCGCCCCCTGGTAGGTCAGGTTCGTGCTGATGTCGACGAGTCCGGGCACGACCTGGCCGAGCAGGGTCGACTGGTCCAGGGTGGCAGGTGCCGCCGTTGCCGGGGCCGCCGTCAATCCACCCAGCAGCACTACTGCGGCCAGTACGCCCCGCAACCGGCGCGGCCGGACGGCCGTACGGTGCTCATGGGTCGCAAGATGTGCATCCATAGCGTCAACTGTGCCCGATAAGGCCTCATTTCGGCACATCAATGTGCCCCGAAACCTGATCCGGATGCGTTGTTCATGCGGTGGGCGGGCCGGTACACCGGTGTGGGTGGACTCGCAGATTGAGGACTTTGGTCCCCGGCGTGGCGAACCTAGGACCCGTGTCTGATACGGGCCGTCACAGATAGACTGCAGGACATGACCTACGTGATCACCACTGCGTGCGTGGACGTCAAGCACAAGGCGTGTGCGCAGGAATGCCCCGTTGACTGCATCTACGAGGGTGACCGCACCATGTACGTCAATCCTGATGAGTGTGTGGAGTGCGGCGCCTGCAAATTGCTGTGCGAAGTGGATGCCATCTACCACGAGAGCGAACTGCCCGAGGAGGAGCGCAAGTTCCTCGCCGACAATGCCGCCTTCTTCAGCGAGGTGTTGCCCGGTCGCGACGCGCCGATCGGTACGCCGGGTGGCGCCCAGGAGTTCGGCCCGGTGGGGGTCGACACCCCGATGGTAAGCGAACTGCCGCGTCACCAGGGCTG